>Ga0209164_1000550_pt1 | contig 83171 bp, 73 predicted proteins | sample MTBNYHSulfiMetaG_FD_187458 | JGI IMG/M metagenome (GOLD analysis project Ga0209164, IMG submission 187458) | Enrichment culture microbial communities from rom New York Harbor, USA that are MTBE-degrading - MTBE-NYH (New York Harbor Sulfidogenic)... | ecosystem: Environmental > Aquatic > Marine >... | reverse complement strand
ACCTTGGACGGCGTCCGATTGAGACCATCGAGTTGGGGAAAACCGAGCGCGAAATGATCAAAACAAAAGCAGCTTAAATGTGTTCATTCCGAGAGGGCGACTGTCCGGAAAGTAATTGACTTTTACAGATTACCTTTCATCGGCTCCGGATATTTATGCCCAAATGTCGTTGGCCCTTCCTACTTCAGCCTCTCTTTGTCCGCTGCCTGGACCGGAGGGATTCCGCTCATGAGGGGTATGATCATCATTGCCGGGTTGGTCGAGATGGCGATCGCCCCTATGATCCAAAAACTTAATAAAGTTTTTCCGCCATATGTTGTCGGCCTGGTTGTGGCTATGGTCGGGGTGAGTATTATCAATCAGTCGATTACGTCCTTTTTCGGGCTTGCATTCAGTGGCGATGCAATAAAAGGTAGCGATATTTTTGTAGGAACGTTTTCTCTCATGACTATGGTACTGGCAAATTTGTGGGGCAAAGGATTTTTTAAAATGTACTGCCTGCTCATCGGAATACTGGCAGGATGGATTCTCGCCCTGATATTAATGCCTGAATATCTGCATAATCTTGCTGTAGTGAAGGATTTTCCGATTTTTGCCCTTCCTGTCATTGGACCGGAATTCAAGGGAATCACATTCGATTTTACAATCGTTATCCCGTTTGTCGTAATTGGCGTAAGTGGTTCGCTTAAATCATTTGGAAATTTATTGGCCGCTCAGAAAATGTCGGAACCCGAATTAAAAGAGCCCAATTTTATTCCGATTCGAAAGGGTCTTATGGCAGATGGTTTTTCAACGGCGTTGGCTGGACTACTCGGAGGAATGGCGGTCGATACGTCATCCAGCAATGTCGGCCTGGCAGGAGCAACAAAAGTTCTTAGCAGATGGATAAGCGTCTGTGCGGGAGTTGTTTTTGTACTGCTTGCATTCTTCCCTAAATTAATAACCATGTTATCGATGATGCCCAAACCTGTAATGGGAGCGTCTCTCATCTTCGCTGGTAGCTTTATGATATGCACCGGTCTTCAAGAAATGTTCAGTGAAGCATGGAATCCTCGTATTATTTTTGTTGTGGGAATATCTCTATTTTTTGGATTAAGTACGGCTTCACTGCCCAGTCTATATGCTCGTGCTCCTCACTTTATCCAAACTTTTTTTACCGACCCTTTACCAACAACTACGGTTATAGCAATTTTCCTCAACCAGGTTTTTAGATTAGATGCTGTCTTTAGAAAATTCGCGCTTCCAGAAAAAAGTTCAAATCCCAAATACAAAAAAGGCAAGCATGAACACGAATGGCAATAAAAAGTCCCAAGCTTATCTTTGACACTTGTTTTTCGAATACAATTTTATATCAGTATATTACAAAAACCCAAAAAGGTCTTGGCACTACCGCACGGGGTTATTTGCATAGACTCACACCTCTCGGATCGTCGGCGGCATGGCGACGCCGACCGCCTGGAAGATTTTGCCGCAAACGCCCTGGCTTCTGCTTCGAATCTTGAGACCTCTATCGCCCTCTATTGTAGGCACAAAATACCACCAATATCTCATCGGATCAATTTTCAGGCGTTCTTTTTCCCCTGTCCAAATCTCTATACTGGATAGCCTCCATGATATGTTCGGACGCGATATTTTCCGACTTTGCCAAATCGGCGATGGTACGTGCGATTTTAAGAACTCTTTTGTACGCCCTAGCGGACAGGCCGAGCTTGTCGATGGCGTTTTCCAGAATTTTCGAGGACTCGGCATCGACCTGGCAGTGTTGCCGGATTTGGCGGCTGCTCATCTGGGCGTTGCAGTATATTCTGGACCTGGCAAACCGCCGGGACTGGATCCGTCTTGCCGCCGATACCCGTTTTCGAATCTCGCTCGACGGCTCCTGGGGAGTATTCGCTGTCAGGTCCCTGTAAAAGACGGCGGGAACGTCCACGTGAATGTCGATCCTGTCCAGAAGGGGGCCTGATATTTTGGCACGGTAGCGGTTGATTTGTCTCTGGTCGCACGTACATTCGTGTTTCGGGTCGGTGCTGTACCCGCACGGGCAAGGGTTCATGGCCGAAATCAGCATGAAGCTTGCAGGGTACGTCAAGGTCGAATTCACCCTCGAAATGGTGACATAAAGATCTTCCATGGGCTGACGAAGCACTTCCAGCACATTTTTTTTGAATTCGGGCAACTCGTCGAGGAACAGGACGCCGTTGTGGGCTAGGCTCACCTCACCTGGTCGAGGAAAGCGTCCTCCGCCGATTAGCCCGGCGTCGGATATTGTGTGATGCGGGGCCCGAAAAGGTCGACGGACAACCAAGGCCTGTTCTCTATCCAGCCCACCGACAACACTCATAATTTGAGTGGTTTCAAGGGATTCTTCGAAGGTCATGGGCGGCAATATCGATGGTATCCGTCGGGCCAACATGGTCTTTCCCGATCCGGGAGGCCCGATCATCAGGAGGTTGTGAGATCCGGCTGCCGCAACCTCAAGAGCCCGCTTGGCGTGCTCTTGCCCTATGACATCGGAAAAGTCATCCGAATAATTTTCCGAATTCGAAAACAGGTCATCAACAAGCGTTTTCACGGGTGGAATGGATGCCAACCCCCGGCAGAAATCGACCACTTGAGAAAGATGGGTGACGGGTAGCACCGATATATTCTGGACCACCGCAGCCTCATGTCTGTTCTCCTCCGGAACCATAATTCCGGCATATCCGGCTCGCATGGCGGTCAAGGCCGTAGGAAGTGATCCCCGAACGGGTTTGACTCGGCCGTCCAGGGAGAGTTCGCCCAAAATCATGTAGTCAGCCAGAATCTCTTTTGGGATCAGACCGACAGCGGCCAAGATGCCCAGAGCGATGGGGAGATCGAGACCCGTGCCCTCTTTTTTGATGTCGGCGGGAGCCAGATTGATGGTGATCCGGTCGTCCGGAAAGGCATACCCGGAGTTCTGAATAGCGGCCTTGACCCGCTCCTTACTCTCTTTGACGGAGGCTTCGGGCAGCCCGACGGTCGTGAAGGACGGCAGCCCCGCCGAGATATCCACTTCTACCTCCACCATAAACGCATCAATGCCGATCACCGCACTGCTCAACACTTTGGCAAGCACCAATTTCTCCTTTTTTTCAGGCGGATAGGTCGAAGACCGAAGAGTGAAGGTCCGTACACGATCAATGCGTTTCGGACCCGGTATCCCCGTGCCGACCGCCATTTCCTCGCCAACGCTGCTCGCTCTCAACTTTCAGTTCTCCACCTTTCAACATCACTCTATTTTTTTAATTATAACAAAGCGCTAAAATGAGCACAATGATTTTATCCCGTTAAAACTCCTCAAAGTTTTTCCGGAAATTGTTGTCAAATCCTTGAACACTAGGCTAAAAGTGTTTAAAAATGTTTTTATCCTTTTCAAACGCAAGGGAAAAGCAGCGGCGATATCCGGAAAAAATGCAGATTGAGACATTATGGCCACGGATGCCTTGAGTCAAAGATTGCCGGATGATCTGAATGAAATATAGATTGACACCCGCAAGCGAACAGGAACCGTCAACAGAAAGGTTGAGGACATTCTTGATACAAACCCGTCAGCAAACCCTGGCCAAGACGGTTTCCTGTTCCGGGATGGGCGTGCACTCCGGAAAAACCGTCAATTTGACCATCCATCCCGCTCCGATCAACCACGGCATTCAATTCGTTCGAAAAGACCTGACGGGCAGCCCAAGGATATCAGCCCATTTCAACCAGGTCGTGGATACCAGCTTGGCCACGGTCATCGGCGCAGAAGGTTGCATTGTCTCCACCATCGAGCACCTTATGGCGACATTTGCGGGGCTTTCCATCGACAACGCCTTAGTGGAACTCAATTCCTATGAAGTTCCTATTATGGACGGCAGCGCAGGACCCTTTACCCGCCTCATTCGCTCGGTAGGGACAATGGGCCAGTCCGGACCAAAGTGCTATTTCGTCATCAAAGAGCCGATATCTATTGAAGCAGAAGGAAAATCCGTTTCGGTTTACCCCGCACCCACAACCCAAATTACCTGTACAATCGAATTCTCGCACCCCTTGATCCGGCGGCAGACCTACTCCGTCGAGGTGACACCCGATCGTTTCGAGAGGGAAATCAGTACGGCCCGAACATTCGGTTTTCTTCATGAAGTCGAATATATGAAACGATATGGCCTAGCTCGGGGCGGTTCCCTGGATAACGCCGTCGTCATCAGTGAGGATGGCGTTGTCAACCAAGGCGGTCTGCGATTTCCAGACGAATTCGTGCGCCACAAGATTCTTGACTGCATCGGCGATTTCTCTCTTCTGGGGCTTCCCATTTTAGGCCACATCGTCACCCATCGATCTGGACACGCCTTCAACCACGCTTTTCTAAAAGCCTTTTTCAATCGGAAGGAATCCTGGGAAACGCTCACCATCAACGGAGACGACGACATCACCCCACTTCGGAGCAGCCGTGGTTTCCGGAGTCAGCCGCTCTGACATTATGGTGGGGTCCCTATATCGGCAGATCGGCTTCGCCTGCCTGATGACCATCATGCTTCAGTCCTCGCCGCACCTTGCCCTCGGGGCAAGCATCGCGGATATTTCCGTGACCAACAGCCGAGAGGATCTACTGCTCTATTTGAAAGTCAAAGACGCTTTTACGGAACCGATCAATGAGGCTGTGTCGAGTGGTGTTCCCACCACCTTTTCGTTCTTCATCGTTCTGGAGGAGATCCGTTATTTTTGGACCGACCGAATCTTATCTGAAAAGACCCTTACCCACACCATCAAGTATTACAACCTCAAGAAGGAGTTTACCGTCAGGCGCTCCTGGGAAGAGGACACCCCTGTCCCCCTCAGATCCTTTGACGAGGCCAAGACGCGTATGACCCGGATCGATGGCTTCAAAGTCACTCCTCTGGACCGACTCAAGAAGGGCAATGCCTACCGCATCCGTGTAAAAGCCAAACTCAGCAAGATGACATTGCCGTTCTATTTGAGGTACATTATGATAATGGCCTCAATGTGGGAATTTGAAACCGACTGGCACACCGTAGACTTCACATACTAAACGGCCTAAAGATGCTTGATGTCGCTTTCGACCGTAATGCCGAATTCCTTTAACACGTTATATCTAAACCCATTTTCCGATCAGTCATGCGAAAAAACCGAATCAAAAGCCGCGCCACTTTCCTGACCGAAAAGGATCGGCGACGACGCAGGCGAGAAATCATCTTGATTGTCCTGATTGCCATGGTCGTTGCCGTGCTGACCTATGTCGAGAATCGCCTTTTTTATGCAGCTTCGGAATTTCCCATATCCAACACCATCTTGATGTTCATCCTCATCAACATCAATCTACTGCTACTGCTACTGCTGATCTTTCTTGTTTTCAGAAACCTCGTTAAACTCCTTTACGACCGAAAACGGAAGGTCATGGGGGCCAGTCTGCGAACCCGCCTCGTTGTGGCGTTCATCGGCCTGGCCATGCTGCCAACCACGGTTCTCTTTTTGTTCTCCATCCATTTTATCACTACCAGCATCGAGTTCTGGTTCAACGTTCCTATCGAACAGGCTCTTGACAACTCCCTCCGAGTCGGTCGACAGCTTTACCGATACGTCGAAGACCACAACCGCTTCTTCCTGGAACGAATCGTTTATCAGGTCGACACCCGAAACTACATTGACGATCAACAGCAGGATACTCTCAGAAAATATATCCAGATTGTTCAGCGGGAATTCAATATCGAGGGTATCGAGATCTACGACGCCGAAGCACAGCGGTTGTCCGTATCGATCAGCGAATCCCTTCCGGAACCGCCTCCGGCCGTCTCCAAGGCCAACTTCGAGCAGTATCTTGGCGACCAATCCATTCGGGCCGTATCCGAAGAGGTCCCTATCGGCGAGCTGAGCCGGGTGATCGGCACCATACCCCTGGGATCCCACCCCCGAAATGCGCGGGGCTTCATCATCCTTTCGACCCTCATTCCGCCGAATCTTACTGAAAACCTGGCATCCATCTCTCGGGGATACGAAGAATATCAACAGATCAAACTGCTCAAGCAACCGATCCAATCGACGTATTACATCACCCTATCCATTGTCGCGCTTCTGGTGGTCTTCTCGGCCATCTGGCTCGGGTTTTACCTGGCAAAATCCATCAGTATCCCTATCAAGGAATTGGCGGAAGGCACTCGGCGAGTTGCCGGGGGCGATCTCAGCTTCAGCATCGCCATGGTCGGAGACGACGAGATCGGGAGCCTTGTGGATTCGTTCAATCGAATGACACGGGATCTCAGGACCAACCGGGAGCAGCTGGAGCTGTCGGCTCGGAAGCTCCGTGAACAGAACGAAGAGATCGAGGAAAGCCGACAATATATGGAGATCGTACTCCGAAACGTTTCTACCGGCGTCATCAGCATCGACGCCCAGGGCATCATCCGGACCGCCAACAAGTCTGCGGAACGCATGCTCAACCTCAAATCCGAAGAGATTCTTCACAAGAGCTACCGGCGAATCTTTGAAGGTCAGGACCTGGATCTCGATCGAGATATCATGGACAAATTCGTGGAATCCGGGAAAAGCACCCTGGCGATGCCCCTTCGGCTAACCATCAATGAACGACCCCGCAGTTTCATGATTCACGTCAATGCTCTTCGAGACGACAAAAAACGCCACATCGGACTGGTGGTGGTCTTCGATGACTTAACGGACCAAGAAAAGGCTCAACGGATGGCCGCGTGGCGCGAAGTTGCTCGGAGAATCGCCCATGAGGTCAAAAACCCCCTGACCCCCATATCCCTTTCGGCCCAGCGCCTCCGGCGAAAATATCTTCAGTCGATCCAGGATCCAGTATTCGACGAATGTACCCAGATGATCATCGATCATGTCGAACTGATCCGCAACCTCGTGAATGAATTTTCGAAATTCGCTCGATTCCCAGCCGCCAATCTCGAGCAGGGTAGACTGCCCCCCATCATTGAAGAAAGCGTTGCCCTCTTCAGGGAGGGACACCCTGACATTCATTTCGACGTCAAGATCCAGGTGGATCTGCCGTTGCTCAATCTGGACCGTTTCCAGATGAAACAGGCCGTCATCAACTTGTTGGATAACGCAATCAGCGCCATGGGTGGGAATGGAACGATCGCCATCACCGCGGCTCAAAGCCCCTCCAAAAGAGCCGTACAGCTCGATATCGCCGATACGGGTCCCGGCATTCCCCACCGGGATAAAACACGGCTTTTCGAACCCTATTTTTCAACAAAAAAAACCGGCATGGGTCTGGGACTCACCATCGTAAGCACCATCGTAGCGGATCACAAGGGCACCATCCGTGTCCAGGACAACCATCCCATGGGAACGGTATTTATCATCGAACTGCCAGTATAGCAGTACACGCCGAAACAGCATCAAAGGAGAAGGCATGTTTCCAACCATCATGATCATCGACGACGAACCCAGCATCTTGAAATCCCTGGGCGGACTTCTGTCCGACGAGGGTTTCGAGGTCATCACCGCTAGCAACGGATACGAGGGCTTGAAATTGATCGAAGACAAGTCGCCGGACCTTGTCCTGCTGGATATCTGGATGCCGGGCATCGACGGCATCGAAACCCTCAAAGAGATCAAGAAACATCAGCCCTCTCTCCAGGTCATCATCATCACGGGCCACGGCAACATCGAGACTGCGGTGAAGGCCACAAAACTGGGCGCCTTTGATCTGATCGAAAAACCCCTGTCCATCGATAAGGTGATCGTGGACATCAACAACGCCCTCAACTTCAGAAGACTCGAGGAAGAAAACCGCTACCTCCGGAAAAAAACTCTCGAAAAGCACGCCATCAACGGCAGCAGTCCGGCCATCGTCGAACTCAAGAAACAGATTGCCGTTGTCGCTCCCACCGACTCGTGGGTCCTCATCACCGGCGAAAACGGAACTGGCAAAGAGCTGGTGGCAAGGACGATTCACCAGTTCAGCAAACGAGCCGAGCAACCCCTGATCGACATCAACTGTGCCGCGATTCCCGAAGAGCGCTTGGAGAGTGAATTGTTCGGCCATGAAAAAGGGGCGGTCTCCTGGTCGGATACGCGAAAACAGGGACGGTTCGAAATAGCAAACGCGGGAACCCTCTTTCTCGACGAGATCGGGGACATGAGTCTTCAAACCCAAGCCAAGCTCTTGAGGGTCCTTCAAGAGCAGACGTTTCAGCGTGTCGGCGGAGGCAGGGACATCCGCGTCGATGTTCGGATCATTGCCGCATCCAACAAGGACTTGGAGTCTGAAATCGAGAAAGGCAATTTCCGGGAAGACCTGTATCATCGCCTCAATCAAATACCTCTGCACGTCCCCTCCCTGAAAGACCGCATCGAGGATATTCCCGTCTTGATGGGAATCTTTCTCGAGGACCGCGGCAAAAAAACCGGGCCGTCGCCTACCCATATCGCCCCCGAAGCCATGGAGATGCTCCTGTCTTATGCCTGGCCCGGCAATGTCCGAGAGCTGAAAAATCTTATCGGACGGCTCATGATCATCTTGAATAAGCCGATGATCGAGGTCGACGACATTCCTTTTCCCTACAATCCGTCGGCCGGTAAAAGTGGAAAATCGGAAGAAGAACTGTTCAGCATTGATCAGCTGACAACCGCCAAGGAGATGTTCGAAATGGCGTTCATTCGGAGGAAATTCTCGCAGCACGGCAACAACCTCACCAAGACCGCCGGCGTCATCGGCATCGACCCGGCCGAACTTCGTCTGAAGCTCGAACAGTTCGGGGTATCGGTTTGAGAATCATCAGCGGCCGTTTAAGGAGCCGAAAGCTTCTGTCCATTCGGGGTAATGCCGTTCGTCCGACTTCGGATCGGGTGCGTGAGGCCATCTTCAACATTATCGGTAGAGATGTTACGGAAACTCGGGTACTTGATCTTTTCGCCGGCACCGGCGCCATGGGAATCGAAGCCCTCAGCCGAGGCGCCCGGTCGGCAATTTTCATTGACAGTCGAAAAGCCTCGGTCGCCGCTGTACGGAAAAACCTCGAATACTTGGGTCTCACGGAACACTCCCAAGTAATCCTGTGGGACATCGCCAAGAATTTGAATTGCCTCGCTCCTGGTGGTCCGGAGATCCATCTTGTTTTCATGGATCCCCCTTACCTCAAAAATTTAATCGGACCGGCCCTCAGTCATTTGCGACAATGCCGGATTCTTGCACTTGGGGCACTGGTGGTCATCGAACACGCCGCGAGCGAGCCTCTGCCCGAACAGCTGTCGGGATATGATCTGATAGAGCAGAGAAAATATGGAAAAACCTTGGTGTCCTTTTTAAAGTATGTTATGGACGCATAAAATACACCATGAGGAACCCGAACACCATGCCCAAAATCGCCATCTACCCTGGATCCTTCGACCCCGTCACAAACGGCCATCTGGATATCATTCATCGCGGACTCGAGATTTTCGACCGAATCATCGTGACCATCCTGTGCAACCCGGCAAAAAAAAGCCTGTTCACGATCGAGGAGCGGGTGGAGATGCTCAAGGAAAGCCTAACGGGTCTGACCAGCGTCGAGGTGGATGTTTTTCACGGTCTCTTGGTGGACTATGCTCGCCAACGACGGGCAAACGCCATTCTGAGGGGTATGCGTGCGGTCTCGGATTTCGAATATGAATTTCAGATGGCGCTGATGAACCGAAAACTGAACCGGGGCATTCAAACGGTTTTCATGATGACAGGGCTCCGTTGGATCTTCACCAGTTCGACCATCATCAAGGAAGCCGCCAAATTCGGCGGAGACATCGAAGATATGGTGCCCCCTTTGGTTAATCGAAAACTGAAGGAAAAAATCGGCTTTATCCACAACCCATGATTCATCCGGGGACGTTGGGAAAAACATCTCGAAAAACCGCGCCCTCAGCCCTTCATACGATATCCCCAACACCTCGGTAAACCCCATGGATATCTGGCAGCTCAACATCTTTTGTAAGGTCATCGAATCCAAGAGTTTTTCTAAAGCTGGAAACATCGTCCACCTCTCTCAGCCGACGATCAGCAGCCACATCAAGGATCTCGAAGCCCATTTCGAGTGCCGCCTGATTGATCGTCTATCCAAGGAGGCGATCCCCACGAAGGCAGGAGAACTTCTGTATGAATACGCCAGAAAATTGATCGCTTTGAAGGAAGAGACCGAGGCGGCCATAGCGGAGTTCCACGGTAACCTGAAAGGACGCTTGGTCATCGGCGGTTCCACCATCCCCGGCGCTTATATCCTGCCGCGAATGGTGGGGCTGTTTGTCGGAAGCTATCCGGATGTCACCACTGCCATCCGCATCGGAGATACGGAAGAAATCATCGCGGATATTGCAGAAGGTCTCCTGGAGATCGGTGTAGTGGGAGCCAAGACCGGCCTGAAGCAAATTCATCAGGAGCCCATCCTAGCAGACAAGCTCTGTCTCATCACCCCTTCGGATCACCCATGGGCCAAAACCGGCGAAATCACTCTGTCCATGCTGAAGACAGCGCCGTTTATCGTCAGAGAGACCGGATCAGGTACACGGAAATCCATCGAAATGAATCTGGATCGAGTAGCGATGGACATCTCCCAACTCAATCTCGTCGCCGAGATGGGCAGCACCGCGGCCGTTATACAGGGGATCAAAGAACGGATAGGCCTCTCCATTCTCTCACGGATTGCCGTCGCCGACGCGTTGGCCGGAGGAATCCTGTCCGCCGTCGCCATAAGGGGACTCTCTCTGAAACGCCACTTTTATCTGACCTGCCACCGTCGAAAGACGCTCTCCCCGCTGTCCCGGGCGTTCATCGAATTCCTGAAAAAACGAATCACCCTTTGGCCCGCTCCATCCGACGATTGATCACCGCCGTTACCGATGCCCGCGAGGAGAGCTTCTCGAGAAAATAAACCAGAGAGAAGCCGGCGATCGCAAGCAGCAACGCTTCTGTCAAGTAGGGGGAAGTTCCGGTCGCATCGAAGTAGGCCGTGGGCAGAATATTTTTTTCCACCAACGGTCTCACCTCCCCTTCGGACGACACAAAGGTTTCGACAACGACTTTCCAGGGCCATATCTTATTGAGAGATCCCATCATCAGCCCCGTGAGCATAGCGATGGTCGGTGCATGGTAGCGTCGGAGAGTCCAGCTTAAGAGATGGGAAAATAAGAGAATTCCGACAATACAACCAGATCCAAAAACGGCGATGATCATAAGGTTGAAATCCCGAAGCGCGGTGAAGATATACTCGTATTTTGACAGCAGCACCAGAATAAAGCTTCCGGAAATGCCCGGCAGGATCATGGCACAGATGGCGATCATGCCTGAAAGGAAGACAAACCACAGGTTTTCAGGAGTTTCGGCGGGAACGACGACCGTGAGGGCATACCCCAGTAGCCCTCCTCCCAGTCCAAGCCCCAGAATCGATGGCTGCCAGTCATCGATTTTCCGCGCCACTACCTGAATTGATGCGATGATCAACCCGAAAAAAAACGCCCAGACCAGCACCGGAAAATGGTCAAGCCAGTAGAGAACCATCCTGGAAAATATTAAAAGAGAGGTCCCTATTCCTGCCAAAAGGACAGCTAAGAACGTCCCATGAATATGATCCCAGAAGCCTCGAAAATTACGCTGGCAGAGGCATTTCAAAGCGCGACCGTCAAAGGATCGAATCGCCAGGATCAGTTCCTCGTAAATACCTGAAATGAAAGCAACCGTCCCGCCTGAAACTCCGGGAACCGCATCCGCAGCTCCCATGGCCACCCCCTTGAGATACAAAAAAATAAGTGAATACATAGTGCCATCTGCTATAATGTATTTTTTCGTCATTCCTTTTTCCAACCATACTCACCGACCAGTTTAACGAAGCGACAACCACCAAGGCTGGTCTGAGAAACACCCCGTTCGTGCTTTTCGAGCCGGATCAATTCCTGAATGTACTGATCCCCTACGGGGATGACCAGACGCCCCCCCGGCGCCAACTGATCGATCAGCGGTTCTGGAATGACTGGAGCGCCCGCAGTAACGATAATTGCGTCAAAAGGACTCTCTTCGCGCCATCCACTGGTTCCGTCAGCATAGCGAGTGACAATGTTGTGATATTTAAGCGTATCGAACAGCCGACGGGTTTTGATGTAAAGAGCGTTAATCCGCTCGATGGTATAGACACGGTAAACAATCTGAGCCAATACGGCAGCCTGGTATCCCGACCCCGTTCCGATCTCGAGGACTCGGTCCGTTTCGCCCACCTTCAGGGCTTGGGTCATTTCAGCGACGATGTAGGGTTGAGAGATGGTCTGTCCATCGCCGATGGGGAGCGGGAAATCGCCATAAGCCTGATCCTCCAACGCTTCGCTCACAAAAAGGTGCCTCGGGACCCTTCTCATGGCATCCAGCACCCGCGGATCGCTCACTCCCCGCGCCTCGATCTGTCGCTTGACCATCTCCTCGCGACGACGAACGTATTTTGATATCTCTTTTTCCATAATTTTATTTTTATATCAAGTTCCCGGATGCACGTCAAGAAACATATCTGTTTTCAATTAGATAAACAAATAGTTATGCTTACTCCCGTAACGTTGAACCTATCAGCGGTCAGCGCAGGGCAAGACGGAGACGACATGTTCGGTCTCGTTTTTTATTTTCTTTGGCGGCCATATGATATAGATCATCTTCTACAGCAAACAAAAAAAAAGCGAGGCGTGAAGTCACCTTATGAACAGTGCAAAACATCTCGTGATTGTCTGCTGCCTGTCCATCGTCATGATCATTGCGGGCACCCTTGGATATATGCTGATTGAGGGCTGGGACGTTTTGGACGCCCTTTATATGACGGTTATCACCGTCGCATCGGTGGGTTATTCGGAAGTCCAGTCGTTGAGTTCCATGGGGCGTATCTACACCATGTTTCTCATCTTCTCAGGCTTGGGGCTATTCGTTTACGTCGCTGGCGCAGTGGTTCAGTTCATGGTGGAGGGGCAGATTCGGGAAGCCTTGGGGAGGCGGAGATTGGATAAGAAAATCAGTCAGCTCAAAAACCACTACATCATCTGCGGTTATGGCCGAATTGGCCGGGTTCTCTGCAAGAAACTGAAAAGCAAGCCCATCGACCTGGTCGTCATCGAAAAGGACCCCGCGTTGATCCCCGTAATGGAGGCCGACGGCGTGCTCTACCTTTCCGGAGACGCATCCAGCGAAATACTCCTCTTGAAAGCCGGTATCGAGCATGCAAAAGGACTCGTGGCTGTTTTGGCCACGGATACGGAAAACGTCTTTCTGGTCCTGACCGCCCGCCAACTCAACAAGACCATTGAAATCATCGCCAGAACGGGCAGTGAAGGGTCTGCGGCAAAACTCATGGCCGCGGGGGCGGACCGGGTCGAATCACCATACGCCATGGGGGCATCGAACATGGCCAATCGGATTCTCAGACCGACGGTAACCACCTTTCTGGATCTGGCCTTTACGCATCGTCGCAAGGACATTCAAATGGAAGAGATCCCGGTCGGCAAGACATCCGCCCTCGTGGGCAAGATGCTGAAGGATTCGGGTATCCGCCAGAATTATAATCTTATCATTATCGCCATCAAGAAGTCAGACGGCGGTATGCTGTTCAACCCATCCTTCGAGGCGACCATCAACAGCGAGGACACCCTCATCGCCGTAGGTGAATCGGGAAATCTTGAAAAACTGGAAAAAACTCTGAATCCCTGATCCTCGGCCATGACGTCCGGATGCAACCCGCTATTATATCTTGTAAATAATCCGCCGGTCAGTGATGACGATATCCACGTATTTGTCATGGGGTTCCATGGGGACCTGAGGTATGACCTGATCTTCAAAAATCAGTGCGACCTTTCGGGTTGTAACGGATAACTTGGGGATAAGACGATCGTAATATCCCAGTCCAGATCCAATTCGGCCGCCCTTCTCGTCAAATGCAAATCCTGGGACGATAGCGATGTCGACCTGATCGACGGGTACTCGTTTGCATCTCTCAGGGTCTGGCTCCAGCACACCGCGTGCACCAGGCTTCAGATCTTTCTCGATATCGTCAACCTTCATCAGCGTCATGGTTCGCTTTTCTTTTCCAAAAGCGGGCAAGACAACAATTTTGTTGCGCTCGAAGCACCATTGCAAAATCCGCTTTGTCGGAACTTCGTGCTGAAGGTTCACGTACAAAAGGAGAATCTTGGCTTCTATGAAATTGGCAAAATCGAAAAGCCTCTCCTCTAAGTTTTGGGTCTTTTTCCTGAAATCATCCTCGGAAAGGGTATCCACCATTTTGATCATCTCAGCCCGGATACTGCTCTTCTTCTCTCTGATCTCATCCATACGCTGCTCTCCTATCCGCTGAGCTCCAAGACAATTTTTCATATAAATAATAATAATATAACTAATTTTATCAACGAAAGTCAACCGATATTAACCATTGACTCCCCCCTCTGCCCATGATAATTTTTTAACGATTATCCGAGAGTTGCCGAGCAATCGTTTGGCCACGGCCCGAATCAGCGATCACGATCTCAACCCCGATACACAACCGACTTTTGAGATTATAGGAATTATTATGCTGGAAATCAAGTTTGTGAGACAAAATTTAACGGAAGTTCAGAATGCACTGGCCGCCCGAAACGACAAGACCGACCTCAGTACCTTTCGTGATGCGGATGAGAAACGACGGGAGGTTCTCCATGAGATAGAGGTATTGAGGCATCGAAGAAATGTGGTTTCCGAACAAATCGCGGAGATGAAAAAAAACGGTGAAAACGCCGAAAGTCTCGTAACAGAAATGCGGGATGTCTCATCTCAGATCAAGATGCTGGACGGTCAGTTGGCTCGTTATGATGCCACGCTACAGGGTATACTGATGACCCTACCCAATATGCCGCATGCTTCAGTTCCCATAGGACGGGACGAGTCGGAGAATGTCCTGTTGAAACAGGTCGGCACTCCGACCCAATTTGATTTCACCCCTCAAGCCCATTGGGATATTGGCGAAAAGCTGGGCATTCTCGATCTGGAGCGAGCCGCCAAAATCGCCGGTACTAGATTTCCACTCTATCTCGGTCAGGGGGCACGATTGGAAAGGGCCCTCATCAACTTCATGCTCGACATTCATACTACCGATCACGGATACACAGAAACCCTGCCGCCATTCATCGTCAATCGCAACGCCATGACCGGCACCGGCCAGCTCCCCAAATTCGAGACCGACCTCTTCAAACTGGAGAACTGGGATTATTTTCTGATTCCCACCGCCGAGGTTCCCGTGACCAACATTTACAGTGGTGACATCCTCGCCGAAGAAGACCTCCCTCTTTACTACACCGCCTACACCCCGTGCTTCCGCTCCGAGGCCGGTTCTTACGGCAAAGACACCCGAGGGTTGATACGTCAGCATCAGTTCAACAAGGTCGAACTCGTCAAGTTCACTCATCCCGATCATTCTTATGCCGAGTTGGAATCCTTGCTCGAGAACGCCGAAACCATTCTGAAACGCCTCGAGATCCCTTATCAGGTCATCACCCTATGCACCGGTGATTTGGGATTTTCAGCCGCCAAGACCTATGATCTCGAGGTCTGGCTGCCGGCTCAGAACAAGTATCGGGAGATCTCATCCTGCAGCAATTTCGAGGAATTTCAAGCCAGACGCACCAACATCCGGTTCAAACGAAAGGGCAAGAAAGGAACGGAATGGATCCACACCCTGAATGGTTCTGGCCTTGCCGTCGGACGGACCTTCGCTGCTATCCTCGAAAACTATCAGCAGGCCGACGGTTCGGTGCTTATCCCCGAGGCACTGAAACCCTATATGGGGGGCCTGGGAAAAATAGAACCTCAAAAATAGAGAGATATCAATTTGAAGCTACAAGATTTTCCGAAAGAAATCCGCCCTTATCTAATTCCCGAGAAAACAGGCCGACTCGTCTACCGCTGTCTCGGCTGCGACACGGTGCACGGAATTGACAAATTGCTTTACACCTGCCCGGATTGCGGACAAGTGTTACTTATTCAAGATGAAGAGTTCGATCGACTCAAAAAAATCCCAGGTCCAATCTGGCGTCATATTTTCGACTATCGACGAATGCTCAAGATGCCGGCTGTCAAAGGCGTCTATCTCTACCACGAATTTATCGGCCCGATCATTCCCCTGACGGACATCGTCTACCTGGGAGAAGGCCACACCCCCATCGTTGCGGCCAACGAAACACTACAGGAGCTGGCGGGCATGACCTTCTTCTTCAAAAACGACGGCCAAAACCCCAGCGCGTCGTTCAAAGACCGCGGCATGGCCAGTGCTCTCAGCTACATCAACTACCTGATAAAAAGCGGCAAGATCAAGAATGTCCTGGCAGTCTGCGCATCGACGGGCGACACGTCAGCGGCAGCGGCCCTCTACGCGGCCTACCTCAAGCCCCACGTCAAATCGGCCGTGCTGTTGCCCCACAAGAAGGTCACCCCCCAACAGCTCTCTCAACCCTTGGGCAGCGGCGCGCGAGTCTTCGAAATTCCCGGCGTTTTCGACGACTGCATGAAAGTGGTGGAACATCTCGCCGAACACTACCCGGTGGCGCTCCTTAATTCGAAAAACGCCTGGCGCATTTTAGGGCAGGAATCCTATTCCTATGAAATCGCACAAGATTTCGAGTACGACATGACAGGAAAGGCCATCGTCGTTCCCATCGGCAACGCCGGAAACATCACTGCGGTCATGAGCGGGTTCCTCAAATTCTACGACATTGGGATTATCGAGGTTCTGCCCAAGATCATCGGGGTCCAGTCGGCGCATGCCAACCCCGTCTACCGCTACTACCTGGAGCCGGATCCCACCAAACGTCAGTTCATCCCGGTGACTGTCAAGCCCAGCGTGGCTCAGGCCGCCATGATCGGGAATCCCGTCTCCATGCCCAGGGTCATCCATCTGGCGGAAAAATACAATCGGATCGCTGGTGAACAGCGGGTTTTTTTCGTTGAGGTCACCGAACAGGAGATCATGGATTGGGAGTTGACGGCCAACCATAACGGTCACATCGCCTGCACCCATGGCGGAGAATCCCTGGCCGGCCTCGTTCGTGCCCGGCAAACGGGATTGGTGGACGCCAACGAGACGGCGGTGGTCGACTCAACAGCTCACGCCCTCAAATTTGCTGGTTTCCAGGAAATGTACTTCGAAAATCGATTTCCGGAGGAGTTCGGCGTCCACCCCGATCCGCGGCTGATAAACCGGCCCGTCTACGTGCAACCGAACGATCTGAAAAAGATTCCGGCGCCGGGCAATCCCATTTATGGTAAAGATTTCGAGAAATTTGTCCGCAGGATATCCGATGAGATCGCCAAAGCGCTGAACCTCATCACTTTGTAATCGATTGGGACGCCGACGGCCATCGCGCGTCCTGTGATATGACGCTCTAGTGAATCACCAGATCCCCAAAATAAACAACGTTCTGGAGATTCACAACGGACTCGATTCCGAGATGTCGTTTCCCGGCCCATGATAGCTTCTCCCAGTGGAGAGGAATAAAGGCCGCCTCGTCGTAAAGAATTTGCTCGACCTTCTGGAGCAATGCCCGGCGTCTGGCGATGCCGGCTTCCATCCGAGAGGCAAAGATGAGCTCATCCACTTTGGGGTTACAGTAATTTCCGCTGTTGTAACGTCCATAACCGGCTTCCGTATCGGGACACATCAGGAGGTTTTCCGTGTAATTGGCGGAATCCTCCATTTCAGGATGCCATCCAATCATCTGGATATCAGCGGCTTGAGCGTCGAAGCGGTCCCAGTAATGAATTTTGGGCAGGGTCTGGAGGTCCACTGTGATATTGATCTTGGAGAGCATGGACACAACCGCCTCGGCGACCTTTGCGTCATTGACGTATCGGTTGTTGGAAGCGATCATGGTGCATTCAAAACCATTTTCATATCCGGCTGCTTTCATCAAAGCCTTGGCCTTTGCCAGATCGAAACGAGGCACCAAACGCGGTGTATACCCCAAAAAACCCCGGGGCCCCTGCTGACCCGATGCTGTGGCAGCCCCTTTCATGATCTTCTCGACGATGTCCGTATTGTTTACGGCCCAATTCACGGCCAAGCGAACTTGGGGATTTCTGAATTCGGGACGACGCTTCTGATTGAGTTGAAGCGTGATGATACGGCTTCCCGTTATGGTGATCAGCCGGAGGCTCTCATCCGCTTCTATGCGCCCGTAATCTCGGGGGGGCACCGGTGTGATCATATCAACCTTTCCTGTCATCAGGGCGCCTACCCGAGCGGTTTCGTTTTTGATGGGAATCAGGATGATCCTGTCGATATTTCCGGGGGACATGGTATCCCAATTTCCCAAAAATTTTTGAAAAACGGTTTTTACACCCGGATCCCGAACCGCCACGCGATACTTTCCGGTTCCGGAAGCGTGGGTGGCGGCAAAAGAAGGACCGACCGTAACAATGGCATCCTTGTAGCGCCCGTTTTCATCCATACCCCTATAAAATCGACGGTCCATGGGGAAAATCAAGGCTGCCATGTTGAGGATGAGGGCACATGGCTTTTGGGTAACAAGATCAAGCGTTTGATCGTCAATGATCTTAACGTCCTCAAGCCCCTTGAAAAGATCCTTGTAATCCGGGCTTTTCATCAGACGCGCCACCGTCCATTCGACGTCTTCCACGGTAAACGGATTACCGCTGTGAAACGTCACACCCCGCTTCAGATAAAACCGCACGGCCGTATCGCTGATCCGCTCCCATCGATCCGCCAGACGCGGCTCAAATGTCATGTTGTCGGTTCGACGCACCAGTGGATCAAAAACGATGTGAGCATACTGAAGGGTTTCGGCAGACAGCTGTGCATGAGGATCCAGTGAGATGGGCTCCTTATCCACACCAAGCTTCAAGATCTGCCCTTCGGATGCCCCCGCTAACGCCGCTAAACACCCCATTCCGACCACAATGATCACGACTGCCCAGCCAAATCTGTTCATCGCCTCTTTCGTCTCCTCAGAGCTTTTCCAACAGGTCCAGCAGCAGCCGAACCCCGAACCCCGTTCCCCCAGGACTACAGTAGGCGCTGCCCTTCTTGGCATAGGCAGGGCCGGCGATATCGATATGGGCCCATTGGGTATCCTTTACGAATGCCGACAAAAACAGGGCTGCCGTAATGGCGCCTCCCCACTTGGAGCTGCTCATATTGCTGATATCAGCAAAATCGCTCCTGAGCAGTTCCTTGTAATCTTCAGGCATGGGCATTCGCCAGCATCGCTCGAAGGTGCGCTTCCCCGATGTGAGAATCGCCTCGGCCAGAGCATCTTCCTTCGTAAAGACAGCCGCGATTTTTTCTCCGAGCGCTACCACGCAGGCACCGGTAAGGGTCGCCATATCAATCAGAATGTGGGGCTTGTAAACTTCAACGGCATAGGCGATGGCATCGGCCAGAATGAGACGACCCTCGGCATCCGTGTTGCCGACCTCCACCGTCTTGCCGGAGTAAGTGCGGATGATATCCCCGGGTCTGATCGCTTTGCCTGAGGGCATATTTTCGACCAGAGGCAGCACACCCACCACGTTGAGATTCGGTTTGAGCTTGGCCATGCTGATGAGCGTCGCTGCCACGGCGGCCGAACCGGCCATGTCCATTTTCATCCCCTCCATGGATCCACCGATCTTTAGATTCAGCCCACCCGAATCAAACGTAACCCCCTTGCCCACGAGACAGACGGTCTTTTCGGCGCCTTTGACCCGATATTCGAGGAACACCAGCCGTGGCTCGGCTTGACTTCCCTGCCCTACGGCCAGAAGGGCTTCAAATCCTTTTTCCACAAGAATCTTTTCGTCCCATATCACGACATTTAGTCCTCCTGCCCGGGCAAGGGTCGCAATCGATTCCGCATAGGCATCTGGCCGCTTGTCGGCGGCGGGTGCGGAAACCCATTCCCGCGCCTGGAGGGTTCCCTGACAGGCCGCCGCCACCCGAGCCGAAAGCCTGGAAAAGCGTCTGACATCCTGAAGCTTGACCCAGAACCCGATCTGTTTCAAGGTAATCTGTTTTCTCTCGCTCTTGTAATGCTCAAATCGATAGTTACCCAGAAAAGCGCCTTCCATCATCGCTTCGATCAGCTCAGCCGCGTCCAGACCGATTCTGGCCGACGACGGAACGGTCAACAAGATGTCGTCAAGCCCTCGGGTGATGCAGCTGTTGACCGCTCGGCCGGCCAAAGCGCGGAAAACCTCGGTATCCACAGCGGCCTTTGGCCCTGCCCCCATGAAAATCACCCGGTCTGCCAACACCTCCACAGGATGGTGAAAAACTACTTCTTCTTCGATTTTGCCATTGAACTCCTTCAGGGCCATCGCTTTTTTCACCAATTGGCCAACGGTCCTGTTGTCATGGATATCGACATCTTCACACACCGGAATGACAAGGGTTTTAAGGGTGTCTTTCTTGGGATTGACCGCTTTAAGTTCCAGCACGGTGGAGATCTCCTTTTCTCTGATCGTCATGTAAGGGTTATGGGGGCTGTTTCGACACTATCCGGGATGTTTCGCCACCGACAAAATCATGACCTCAGGGTTGCCACAAGCCTGAGAGGATGGGACAGAAGCGCCAGCGCCGAAAGGATATCGGTACAGACGACATCCGCAGCTGTGAGCGTTTCCACGGCAACGCCCTCCTCGAGAATAACGGCGATCCCCAAAACAGCCGCAGCCAGCATCCGGCGATCATTTCGACCGTTGCCAATGCAGACGGTCTCTTCACATCCGAGTTGTTGGACATAGGCCAACTTTTCTTCGTCCTGCTTGTCCAAGGGCAGAACGGTGAGACGGCAGGAAATCCCCTCCAAGGCCGCTTTGGCCTTTCCAAACGTGTCGGCGGTGAGAACGTGCACACCGACATGGCCCGAAAGGGCGTTCAGAGCCGTGTCTACGCCGTCGATTAAACGGCCGTCAACAGCAAGGGTCCCATTGTAATCCAGCACCAAGTGCGCCATTCGCAATCTTCCGTATCCGGGAACATCGATCTCGATCATTCAGCACCTCCTTCTGGGCAAATATCACGGTCTTGGCGGTTCATGCCTCACACGTCAGCCAAACAAATCCAACCAAGCGGAAGTCTGGCTACAGCGAGAAACATGGGTAAGGCATCCCAGATGAAATCGAATAGTTCAATCCAATGGTGCTGGCAGTGCTGGATCGAATCGATAAAATCCGTCCAGATGGACCTGCCAGTACACCTCGTACACAAGATTGCGGTTATTAAAGGCCACAACCTCACCACGCTTGAGAGAGGCATAGATCAAATCGAAATTCTCAGCATTCTTCATATGGTAGATCATGGCCGCGTGCCCGTCTTTGAGCACCATCAGATCGCCGGGCTCAACCATGTTGGGATGGATTCTGATCGTCCGGGCCAGCAGCATCTTCATAGGCATGTAGCCGGGGAAGGCAAGGCCGGCATTCCGGGCGGCTTCGCCGTATATGGCGCAAATGAGATGAGAGTTGTCCGCCGCCCTCTGATGCTCCGGGTCCGCGCCAAAGGCATAGGGCATACCAATATATCGTTCGGCAATGCCGGGAATACCGTTTCGAAACGCTGCAAGTAACGCCTCGGATGGCGCTGCTACTGCCGGCGTTATACATGAAACCCCCAAGAAAAAAGCCATTGCGCATCTCAAGAGGATTTTGCATCGCCAGCGTTGCCACATGCATCTTGAAATTTTCACCGAAATTCAGCTCCTTTAGAGATTGAACGACCGAACTTCCGACACCACACGGTCGAAGGTCCGTATCGGCTGTTGATATTTAGCTCGTATATTATATTATGGCTCATTTTTTGGCTTTCGTGACGTCGGCCGGAATGAGGTAGTGTCAGGGATAATCGAACCGTGAGCAGTGAATTTTAGTGCCACTTAAGTACAGCATTGCATCATGGTCCGGACTGTTTGAACGTCAGCGAATTTCCCGGCTGCCCGAAGCAAACTTCAGTGGACCGTCCTCTGGCATCACCGGTTCCTGAATATTAAAAAATAAATTATATCATAACAAGGCCATTGTGCATACCGATAACCTTGATCATTACGCGCTTTTCCATCCGCCATTTAAGCCATGACTTGAAACCTGATTTTTGATATTAACACGAAAGTCTGAAATCGTGTTCCAGGATCAGGAAGGGGATCCTTCAAAGAGTACCATGAAAAAGGACTCTGTTCAAAACCAGTGCATTTTTCATGTATTTGACGGCCTGCGTGAAGGGCTCTCCCATTTTTCACCACCGAGTCGGGTGGCCCTGATTTATGCCATCCATCCGGATGATCCCGTTCGCATCTATGATCCCCAACTGCTTTTGCATGGCCACGAACCCAAGCTGAAAGAGCTTTACCTGGACAACCAAACTTGGCGAAACGCCGAATTCAACTTGAACAAAATGAAAAAGTTCGAGGTCCAGCACGAGGGTAACCTGCAATTGGCCGGCCTCATTTCGTTTGGCGGCAGATCCCAATCAATCGCCTATCAAATGTGGTTCACGGAGCACCATCCGGATATGTGTTCCACGGGACCGACAGAGCGATGGCTGGAGCATGCCGTCTGGCTACTTTCCCAGGACATGGCCAATGCCGACATTCCGTGCATCGGCACGTCGGGATATGTCCTTCGAGAATATGCCAGCCACGCCGTCAGGGACTATATCGTCGACAAACGGATCACCCTCATCGGATGGGATACCCACATTCGGGTCTATCCAACCCTGGACGCCGTGCTGGGGATCTCCGAAACCTTCGAAGAGGGGGTCTGGCCCAGAGGTATCCTTGTCTTTGTCGAACCAAGTGCCGTTGGAGAGATCCGTTTCATCGCCCGATTTCCCGCACTGGAGCGCCCCCAACTCAAGAACTATAAGCACGTCCGAAAACTGCTCCTCTCAGTGCAGAAATCGGAAAGGCGGCTTGTTTCCGACGGCAAGAGCATTATCGGCATCGCCATCGGAAAAATGCCCCCCGGATGCATTATCGCCGATTTCAGGTCCGGCCACGGCTTCCTCCGCTTGAACGGTGATTTGATTTGCAGCTTTTTTGACGGAAAATTCCATTCCTCGACGCGGAAAGCAAAGCTGGTGCAAATCGAGGAAATATTGCTGGAGTTGGAGTGGCGGAATGAAGCGAACGACGGCAGCACATTGTTCAAAATTATTTCAAACATCGTCCATAACGCTCAGGAAGAACGGCATGGTTGCACCCTCGTCATTGATCTCAACCCCAATCCTATCCCTATCTCGGGACAACACCTGGAGCAGCCCCTCGACCTGAGACAGGAACTCTTGCTGGCGTTGGCCAAAGCCCTGGCTCGTGTGGATGGCGCGCTTCACATCGGAAAAGACCTTCACCTCCATGGATTTGCCTGTCTTCTTGACGGCTATGCCGTCCCTGGTGAAGATCGATCAAGGGGAGCCCGCTACAATTCGGCCCTCAGATTTACCAATCTTCACGACCATATCATCGCCGTGGTGGTTTCGGCGGATCGGCCGGTTTCCGTCATTCAGGGCGGTGTCGAGCTCACAGCGAGATGCGAATGGAAACCGCTCTATGGTTATGTAGTTACCCCCCCCACCTTGGATACCTACATCCAGCGGTCGCAGTAAAATTTGCCAGGCGACTGGAATTCTCGGAAGGCTTCCAAACACCCGTTCATTCCGCCAAACAGCTATCAGTGTTCCAGAAAGGTACCGCCAGTTCTGTCGGTCTTGATATCATATTTTTGGATCTTGTGTCTCAAGGTCCGAGGGCTGATCCCAAGTATCTTAGACGCCTTTTCCCGGTCACCCCGGGTACGATGCAGTGTCTCCAGGATCGCCTTGGTTTCCGCATTTTTTCGAACTTCAGCCAGATCCATCGTCTCCAGCGGCCCTCGGAAATGCCACAAAAAATCAGGGGGAAGATCTTGGACATGGACGATCTTGTTGGTGCTGATGATAAAGATCCGCTCCATCATATTCTTGAGTTCTCGGACATTTCCGGGCCAGTCATACCGTACGAAAAGGTCGATGACCTCGGCATGGAGGGCGGGTCTGGGCTTATTGTAAAGCGCCTCGAACTGGTTCAAGAAATGGGAAACCATCCTGGGAATAGCGCTTCTGCGGTCGCGCAGGGGCGGCAGATAGATGGGAATCACCTGCAGACGGTAAAAGAGATCCTCCCGGAAAAGCCCTTTTTTGATTTCCTCCTTGAGATCCTTGTTTGTCGCGGAAATCACGCGGACGTCCACCTCGATCATCTCGTTACCGCCGATCCGCATGAAGCGGAAATCCTCCAGAACGCGAAGGAAATCGATCTGATTGTCGAGGGGCAGTTCTGCGACTTCATCCAGAAAGAGGGTTCCCTGATGCGCCGATTCGAAACAACCGGTCTTCTGTTCGACTGCGCCGGTAAACGCCCCTTTTTCATGACCGAAAAGCTTGTCTTCGAACATCATGCCGGAAAGAATGCCGCAGTTGATAGGAATAAACGGATACTCCGCTCGGGGGCTCTGAAGGTGAATAATCTTCGCCAGCATCTCCTTTCCCGTGCCGCTTTCTCCCACCAGCAGGACATTGACGTCGTAGCGGGCCACCTGCTGGATCACCGCCATGACATCCGCCATGATATCACAGTCGAGAACAAATTCGTCCAACACCGATCGCTCGGCGCACTCGGGGAAAGTGTAGCGGGTTTTCATATTGTCACCATCACGTTCAACGGTATCCATTTTCGTTGTGCGGATTAGCTCAATCCAGAGCCATTGTCAACGGCAAATCGGCAACCTTCTACCTTAAACGGCAAGACTTTGCCTAACCTCCATCAATTCTGAAATGGTCCTGTATGCTTCTCTTTTCATATTCTGACATTATTTCAGGGTATTGATGGAAGGCACTCCTTTTTTTGTTATCATGGCATCGTGTTTGCTGTTCACTAGAACCTTTTAAACGAAAACGAGCGGAGAATGTTCACGGATGCGTTCCCATCGGTCTATCGAGAATTTCATGCATCCCCTGCATCATTACTACGCGATCCAGGAGGATGAAAATGTCGGACAAGCCCTTCACTTGATTGCAAAGGCCACTTCAACGGGTAAAATGCCCTATCTCCTTGTGATCGGGAAAAACCGGCAAGCCAAGGAAATGGTAATCGGATTTTTGTCGTCCCGCGAGATTGTATTTGGGATCATGGATCATTTTTTGAAAGGCGCCGGCAAGGTCGGCCCTATTCTTTGGGAAGGCCGATTGGAGACCGAGATGCCGACAGCGGCTTCCAGGCGGGTGTCCGACATCATGACCCCCGTGTCGGCCTGCATCGGTGGATCCCAGGATATCATGGAGGCCATCTTTCTGCTGAACAAGCACCGAGCCAATTTCCTGCCTGTTATCCGGCGGCAGGAGGTTGTTGGAGGTATCCATATGGATGATATCTGCCAGTTCATTCAGATGGTGTCCCCTTGACCTTGGAAAGCATATACGAGATTATCGATGGATGCCTGACAAGAAGAAAGTCATCCGCGATATGAAATAAGGATATCGCCCCCAAAACACCGGTTGCCTCGGAAGGACATCGGTCAAAAATTTTTAAAACACCCAATAAGGAGGTCCATTGTGAAAACACAACTCGTTAAAGACTTAATGGTCCCAATTTCGGAATATGCCACTGTATCCAAAGACGCAACGCTTGCCGCGGCCGTGAAAGCCCTGAAAGATGCCCAGAAGGTGTTCGACCCGAACAAATATCGCCATAGGGCTATTCTCGTACTGGACGAAAAAAAGAACGTCATCGGAAAACTCAGCCTGATTTGCATCCTGAGGGCCCTCGAGCCCAAATATGACGAAATGATTTCAGACAAGCGACCGATGCATCTCGGCTTCACGCGTCAGTTCCAAAAAGCCATGCTGGAACAACTGCGGCTCTGGGAGGCGCCACTCAAGGACATCTGTAAAAAAGCGGCGGATATCAAGGTGGAAAGCTTCATGATCACGCCCGATGAAGGGGAGTATGTCGAAAAGGACGCCTCTCTCAACGAAGCCATCCATCAGTTTGTCATGGGGCACCATCAGTCCCTCCTGGTGACTGAAGACAAACGCATCATCGGCATTTTGCGACTGACGGACGTATTCACAAAGGTCGGCGACATGATCATCGCCTGCAACATTTAACTCTGAATCCATCGTAGTGATAGACACGGCATACCGCTGAAAGAGGAGGACTTTTTTATGGCAAGCGACGCTGCGGCAGTATCAAATGCAAACAGCACCAACTGGAAGAAGAACCTGTTCATTCTGCTCGGTGCATTTCTGTTCCTGATCGTTTACTACACTCCGATGTGGCCCGATGCCATCGACCCCACCGGCAAGGCGTTCTCCCTCAGCAAGGAAGGCAAGGGTGCCATCGCCGTATTCTTGCTGGCCGGCACCTGGTGGGTATTCGAAGTGGTCCCCATCGGCGTCACGAGTCTTGCCATCGGCGTTCTCCAGGTGCTGTTCATGATCCGCCCGGCGAACGTCGCGTTCAAGGATTTCATGGATCCGTCGGTTCTCTTTATCTTCGGGTCCATTGTCATCGGTCTGGTCTTCACGAAAACCGGCCTGACCCGCCGACTGGCTTACAAGATGTTGATGATTGTCGGCGAAAAGACAAGCATGATCTACCTGGGATGCTTTTTCGTCACGGCCGCCCTGACGCACATCATGGCCCATACGGCAGTGGCGGCGACCATCTATCCCCTTCTCGTGGCCATCTACTCCCTTTACGGCGAAGGCGACAAACCAACCAAATTCGGCAAAGGACTTTTTATGGGTATGGCCTATGTCGCCGGCGCCGGCAGCATCATCACCCTCCTGGGTGCGGCGCGGGGGGCCGTGGCGTTGGGGTTTTTCAAGGATATCATGAAACAGGAAATCGGATTTTTCGAGCTCTCCTACTACATGTTTCCAGTAGGATGGCTCATGGTTGCGCTGCTCTGGGGATTTTTCATGATCGTTTGCAAGCCCGAGAAAAAAACCATCCCCGGACTCAGGGATAGGGCCAGGAAGCTGAACGCTGAGTTGGGAGGGATCACGAAAAAAGAGATCATTGCAGCCGTTATCGTGGGCGCCGTTATCCTGATTTTGGGAGCATCAGCCGTCATGAAAAGCGCTATCCCCGGATTTGTTCCTCCCGACAAAACCGGCATTATCTTGATCTCCACCATTCTTTTCTTCATCTTCGGCATTCTCGACATCAACGACCTGGAGGAGATCCCCTGGAACATCATCCTCCTTTTTGCCGGCGCCATGAGTATCGGCTTCTGCCTCTGGGAGACGGGCGCCGCCGAATGGCTGGCCATCAACTGGTTGACCATTTTCAAGGAGTCCAACTGGTTTGTCTTCGTGATGGGGATCGCCTTTTTCGTCATGATCATGACGAACTTCATCATGAACGTGGCTGCCATCGCCATTTCGCTGCCGGTGGCCCTGGTCATCGCCCCTTACCTGAACGTAGCCGGCGAGGTCATTCTCTTCGCCTCACTGATCGTGGCCGGTATGCCGTTCTTGCTTCTGGTGGGCGCAGCCCCCAATGCCATCGCCTACGACTCCAAACAGTTCACTCCGGGCGAATTTTTTCTTTACGGCATTCCAGCGAGCATCCTGCTGATGCTGGTGACGGGTATTGCGGTATACATCCTGTGGCCGATCATGGGAATGTCGATCCAGCTCGGATAGCAGGTGTCCTTCAGAAACGCACCCTCCCGGATTCGTTGGAACCCATCGAAAAGGGCTTTGCCGCATTACATGCGGCAAAGCCCTTTTTTACATCTGAGTCGAAGGAAAGCGATCAAACCTGAAACAGGTCAAGTCCATCCCTATTATTCTGGATTATTCTGGATTTGCATATGAACATCAGGTACGGCGACTCGTGATCTCCTTCACCCTCGCCTCCAGAATCTTTTCCTCGTGCTTGCGCTTTTTGCTTGCGGCTTCATCCACCTTGGCAATCAGGACATCCATGTCACAGGGTTTCATGAGATAATCGAACGCTCCCAATTTCATACCGTCAAGCCCGGATTCAACGGTGGCATGGCCCGTCAACATAATGACTTCCACCAGTGGAAATTTCATCTTGATCTGCCGCAGCGTTTCGATACCGTCCATTTCGGGCATCTTTACGTCGAGGATGACGACCTCGATCTTGCTGTTCTGATCCAGTTTCTCAAGCGCCTCCTTGCCGCTGAATGCAGTGGTGATATCGATCCCTCTTTTTTCCAGACGCTTGGTCATAGTTTCCACAAACGGGACTTCGTCGTCCACGAGCATCACGAATGCCATTGTCATCACCTATCCTCCTGCTTGCTGTTAAAATGGAGATGAATATTTTTAGATCTATCTCTTTATTTTAAAATAGACAGCTTTCAGAAAAATAAAAAGCAATTCTCGCGCCAAACGGACAATTCCCGGGACAAAGTCCAACTATCTGAAATAAAATAATATCAAAACAGAGTTTTAACGATGTTCAGGATGACAGCTACTGTGGGTGTCGATTTTTTTTACAGGGTGTAAAAGAGACGAAAAACCGTTACAAGTTCATGATATTCGATCATTTGGACGTTTTCAATGAATCAAGGCTCGATATCGATGGTCGGAAAGAGCCCTCGGGCTTCACCACGGGGATAAGGCTGTATAATGTTGAACGAAATATTTTGTCCGGTCTGCGCATGTCCTTTGCCGTATTCGCCGTCAAAGAAAGCGCCGTTGGCTTCCAATATATGCTGAATTCGATGCCGAAATGCGGCAACGAAGGACGCTCCCGATCCTCGGAACTGCATGTTGCCAATGAAGATCTCATCCTTGATCTTCGAAAGTCGCTCCAGCGGGATGCTATGGTCTTCAAGATCCTCCTGGGTCCGGACATATCCCCATATCAGGTGGTTTCCCGGAACGGTAACGGGTTCGGTCAAATCCATGATCGTATGGGGCATGATGATACTCTCGTCGCCGACGACCAGGGGACAGTCGGCTTTTCCCTGAAGGAATGAGTTGAAGCCCACAAAAACCTTCCTTCCCAGATGGGCGTAGATAATGGTGGCGCCATGGGCGGTCACATTGAATCCTTCCAGACGCGAATAGCTGATATAGCAGTTCTCCTGGGCGTTGGCGCCCTCACCCAGCCATGCCTCCTCCAGAAACGCCCGCTGGGAAACCAGGACATTCCTGCTGATATGGTTTTTCCCCTTCCAGACGCTGTAACGGTTGATGGATGCCCCTTGGGGGATCTCCTTGATAGGAGAATCCAGGTGCACAAAATCATAGAGTCGTTGAAAATCCATTTTGCGGTCTTCGGCGAAATCCATGAACATGCCCATGGCGCCTTTTCCTGGAACAAAGGCGATATAGCGGGTGCGTAACACATCCTGGGGAAAACGATAATTGAAATCGAAAATATCCTTGTTTTTGATCCAGACACGGCCCGATTCCACCTCGACATGGGACAGCTCTCCGACTTGGACGTAGGTATAGGTTCCCACCCGGCAGTCGTGGAGACTCGTAAGGTCGACCGTGGAAAAAGGCTCTAAAAAACACCCCTCAATGGGCGACCCGTGAATATTGGCGTAAGGCGCCGACGCGGAGTTTTTGATCAGGAACAATTCCAATTTTTCGGGGTTGTGAGAATAATTGTGGACCAGCGTCTTGATGAGTAGGCTGTCCTTTACCCAAATGACCTCGTCATCCTCAACGGTAATGGCGGTGCCATCCACATCGAAGATATCCCCTTTCATCTTCAACTCGTCACCGCGAATATCGCATTTATACAGGATCGAGTTGTCGACCTTGCAGCGCCCCAGGAAATAGCTCCCCGCAAGGCTGGAATTACTGAAATGGAAATGGATTGGATGGTTGGACCAGATGCCGTAAAAAGCATAGAATTTGACCAGTTGATTTTCGGGAACCAGGTCGCGGAGATAGGCTCCGACCTCAACAGAAAACTCTCGAAGATTAATGTTGACGCGATTGATGACACGATCCATCAGGTTTTCAAGTTTTTTCATAACATCTCCTTCTGTTATTCCAACAAACCTTTTGTCCACTGGAGTATCGGACCAGCCTTCATCGAGAACAACACGGCTGACAGTGCTCCAAGAGCAGGGTTGACTTCCCATGGATCGAAAAAGATCTTTCGGATCATCCCCGGGATTTCAGTTGAACCTGGGTGGCCCCCCATCCGCCGTCGCCCGCAGACGCATCACCGTAGCATTTCACCATGGGATGCCGCGCCAGTATTGAGCGGACCCGCTCTCTGAGCAAGCCGCCGCCCTTGCCGTGAATGACCCTAACGGAAAAGATGTTCTTCTGAATACAAGCCTCAAAATAGTCGTCCAAAAGATGGAGAATCTCTTTGGCCTGAAAAGTATGTAAATCTAAAACATCCTCAATGGGAATCCGAACGATATGCTCTTTCACAATTCAACCGCTTATTGCAAAATATTGTTGAAACCCCGCCTCAAATACCCTAAACAAAGCCCAACGCGTCAAAGACGCTCCTGAATCCGGAATATCCGAAAAGAGGTTTTGCATGTCCATCCCCGATACCGTCTGTTTTCTGGCGCTACCGCCTCTCGCCTATGCCTTGGGTTCCGTTCCCTGGGGGCTCGTCCTGACCCGGGCTTTCACCACCGTGGATGTCCGAACGTCCGGGAGTGGAAATATCGGCGCCACCAACGTGCGCCGAACCGCGGGAGCGGTCTGGGGTCTGTTGACACTGGCCCTCGATGTCCTGAAGGGCTGGGTGCCCACCTTTCTGGCCGTATACCTGATCGGAACGGCCGGGATCCTGAAAGATCTCTATGTCGCCGTCGTGGTTCTCGCCGCCTTCATAGGGCATCTTTTCCCCCTGTATATGAAAGGTAAAGGCGGTGGGAAAGGCGTGGCCACCGCAGGCGGATGCTTCCTGGCGGTCTCTCCGGCTGCCGTGGCTGCAGTCGTTCCGGTTTTTTTGCTGCTGATCTTCCTGACACGGCGAGTGTCGGCAGGATCTCTGGCTGCTGCAGCCCTGATTCCCGCAGCCCTCTGGAAATTTACGAACTCCGTCATTCTCACCGCTACCGGAGTCCTGGTTGCTGGAGGCATATTCATCCGTCACCGGGAAAATATCCGTCGCTTGGCGGCAGGTAAAGAGCCTCCCTTATAATTGGAGAGGGTCAGTCGCGAAATCCGATACGCCATATCAGGGTGATCAAACCCGCCAGGAGGAATTGTGACTCGGTTAAAAACTCCAGTCGAATACCCGGGCGAATGTACGCCCGCCGATGAAACGCCATGACCACCGCCAGATAGATGGGGCAGAGGATCAGGGCCAGCGCCAAACCCGGTAGAAAACCGAAGACCACCGACAGGAACAACATAACGAAGACAAACAGCAAGATCAAGCGCAGCAAGGCCAAAGTCTGTTTCTTGCCCAGCAGAATCGGTATGGTATTCTTCCCGACGATCTGGTCGCCCTGCATGTCCAGAACCTCGAAAAATGCCGTTCGAACGAAGACCATGGATACGGACCAGATAAATGTAAAAATAGTGGCCCATGCGACGGTTCCGGTGGCGGCTAAAATGGGAAACAGGGCCGTTACCACGCCCCAGGCAAGCGAGATAAGAAGGGTTTTGGAGCCGGGAATGTCACGAATGGACCGATATCTAGCATTGGGAACACTGTCCGGAACGATCTGAAGATTGTAAGAAAGGCCCATGAGCGTCATGATCAGCAAGAGGACGAAAGGCAATATTCCCATGCCGGCCGCCACAAAAAGCCCGATAGCCCCCGACGAAAGGGCCAGAAGAATCATCTCCAGTTTGTGGGTTTCGAAAAAGGCGGCCAGGTCCGGATTATTGTATCGCGCCTCCCTCAATCCCGTGAGATTGTTCAGAGTGTGCATTGAAAGGACATAAAGACTTGAAATCAGAATATAAGGAAATGGGGTTCGGACATTTTGAAGCACCGAACAGGCATAACAAAGAGCACCGGCGCCGACGGCGATGTAGAGGTTGGTAGCGAGGGCAAGACGTTGAACCATGAAGAAACGACGCTTCCAGACTTTTTCATTTTCCAGGGGAAGGGCCTCGATAATCCGATAAATCCGCTTGATGATCCAGTTGGGTGTGGAAGCTCCGGCGGTAATACCGATGTGTTGTACAGACCGCAGTAGTTCCATATCCAGATCGCTTTCGGTTTCGATGTGGCACACCGGCTTGCCCGCATCATTGACGATCTCGACCAACCGCTGAGTGTTCCCACTATTTCGTCCACCCACAACGATCACCGCATCCACCTCTTTGGCCAACCGTTGGGTTTCATTCTGGCGCTGTTCCGTCGAGCCACAGATGGTTTCAAAAACCTTGTAACTGGGATGATGCTTTTGGGCCCACTTCTTGACGGCCTCGAAGAGATGAACATTCTGAGTGGTCTGGGCCACGATGATGGCCTTGTCAAACACAGGCAGAGTATCCAGGTCGTGGAGCCTTCCCACCACGTGTCCGTTCGATCCGGCATATCCCAAAAGACCGATCACCTCTGGGTGATCCCGATCCCCGACGATAATCGAAGAGAAACCTTCCCGGGCATGCTTCTGAATGATGGCCTGGACCTTGATGACCCTCGGGCAAGTGGCATCGATAACCGTAAAGCCGGCGGACTCGAGGCGCGTCTTGGTATCGGGGGGAACACCATGGGCTCGGATCAGGACCGTCCCGGATCCTTTTTCGGGAATTTCATTCATAACCGAAATTCCCTTTTCATCCAGCAGCTTCAAAACTTGAGGATTATGGATCAGAGGGCCGTAAGTATAGATCGGAGGCGGATAACGATGGGAGGCATCCAACGCCATCTCGACGGCACGTTGAACCCCCATACAGAACCCCGCATTTCTGGCGACGGATATCTTCATTGATCACTCACCACCAAAAATTTTCAGAAGACGATCAAGGTCTTCATCGGTGTAGAACTCGATCATCATTTTGCCTCGACGTCCGCGACGTTTGATCTGGACCTTGCTGCCCAGTCTTCGAGAAAGGTCCTCCGCGACACTGGCAAAATAGATATCCTCGGAATTTGGTTCAGGAGATTCCGGATCTTTTTGAACTTCCTTCAGCCGATTGACCAACCTTTCCGTCTCCCGGACCGACAGGTCTTTTGTGATCACCAACTGGAATAGCTCCCGCTGACGGGCAGGGTCATCAAGACCTAAAACGGCTTTGGCATGCCCCATGCTGAACCGCCCCTCCGCCACCGCCGATCGGATCACTTCGGGGAGTTGCCGAAGTCTTAGAAAATTAGCGACGGCGGGCCGGCTCTTTCCCACGCGCAAGGCCACCTGCTCCTGGTTGAATCCAAATTCCGTCATTAAACGATGATAGGCGTCCGATTCTTCTATGGGGTTGAGATTCTCTCGCTGGATGTTCTCCACAAGAGACATTTCCAGAAGGCTTTCCGACGAAAGGCTTTTCACCACCACCGGTACCTGGGCCAGGCCCGCCATTTTGGCGGCCCGAAAGCGCCGCTCACCGGCAATCAGCTCATACCCATCCCCATTCTCGCGAACCACCAACGGCTGAATGATGCCCTGTGCCTTGATAGATAAGGAGAGCTCTCTTAAATCATCTTCGGAAAACCGCCGGCGGGGTTGATACCGGTTGGGCAGGATTCGGTGGAGGTCACACTTGAAGTATTTTCCATCGGCCGAAGACGGCAATGGGGCCTCCTTTTTAGGAATCAATGCCCCAAGACCCTTGCCTAATGCCACCTTTTTGCGCTTCTTCGGTGATGTCGCAGGCTGTCCGTCAAATTCATCCTGCTGCACGTCGCCATTTTCAGCCATCGATAATCTCTTTCGCCAAAGCAAGATAGCTCTTTGCACCCGTGGAAGCGGCGTCGTAGAGCAGGATGGGCTTTCCGAAACTGGGCGCTTCCCCAAGTCGCACGTTACGGGGTATGCTCGTGTTGAAAACCCGCTCTTTTCCTCTGAAGTATTTCATCGCCTCCTCGGCGACCTGGTGGGAAAGATTGGTTCGTTTATCGAGCATGGTCAGCAGGATACCCGAAATGGATAGGCCGGGATTGATGCCCGCGTTGATGAGTTCTTTGGTCTGCAGAAGCTGCCCCAACCCCTCCAGCGCATAGAATTCACATTGCAGTGGAATCAGAAGCGCGTGTGCCGCCGCCATGGCATTGAGAGTCAGGAGGCTGAGAGAAGGTGGGCAATCGATGATGACATAATCATACCGGTCAGCAACGCTCGAGATGAGCTTTTTGAGTGCCTGTTCACGCTCACGCTCGTTCATCATTTCCACTTCGAAACCGATAAGGTCCACACGGGACGGCAGTAGGCTCAGGTTCTCGATCTCGGATCCAACGATCAGGCTCTCGACATCGGTTTCTCCGATCAAGCCATGGTAGAGGGTTTTCACCAGAGTATTTTTGTCGATCCCTAAACCCGTTGTAGCATTGGCCTGGGGATCGCAGTCCACCAGAAGCGTCCGCTTCTCCGATAAGGCCAGGGCCGCCGAAAGATTAACGGCGGTGGTGGTTTTGCCGACCCCGCCTTTTTGATTGGCGATGCATATTATCTGTGTCATAATTATTTTATCTACCATAAATATTTAATTTTGAAAAGGAATGAGTTTAAATAGCTTCATGGCTTTATATTTAGGGAAAACAGGTTGTTATTTAATCTTTTCCCCGTTTTTCAACCCTTCTTTTGCGATGATGACAATCGTTTGCCGGCGAGGGGCGATTCATGGCGCAGTCCCTTGATTCGGCGAACCCAGTCTTTCAGAGGACATATGAATCCATTCAAACGACAACTGACAATTCTGATGGCCGTCATTATCGGCATTCAGATCATCCATACCGGCTCTGCCGCCGGCATCACGATCCAGGAAGAGGAGATCCTCGGCAAGGAGTTCCTGAAATTGGCCACCCAACAATACCGGATCATCGATGATCCCGCCGTTACCAAATACGTCAACCGGGTCGGCCGGAAAATTCTGGCGCAGCTTCCGCCCCAGCCGTTCCAATACCGTTTTTACACCATCCGGCAGGATGTCTACAATGCCTTTGCCGGGCCAGCCGGTAACATCTTCATTAACAGTGGCCTGATCGAGGCCATGGACAATGAGGACGAGCTCGCCGGAATCCTCGCCCACGAGATCACCCACGTCAAGGCACGTCACATTTCCCAAAGGATTGAACGGGCATCTCGGATTCAGTGGGCCACCTTGGCGGGCATGGTGGCCGGCATCTTCCTGGGGATCGGGGGTGGCGGCGAGGCAGGCAGTGCACTCAGCATCGGGTCGGCAGCCGCCACGCAGTCGACATTTCTGGCCTACAGTCGCCAGGATGAAATCCAGGCGGACGAATTGGGTATCCATATTCTGACCGCCGCAGGCTACAGCGGTTTCGGCATGATGACCATGCTCAAGAAAATACGGGACAAGCAGTGGCTTGGTCCGTCGGACGTTCCCTCCTACCTGATGACCCACCCGGCTGTTGACGATCGTCTCGCTTATCTGGATACCTGGATCCAGAGCCATCCCGAGGCGCTGACACTCATAGCGCAGCGTGACAACTCCCAGTTTCACCGGGTGCGAACCCGCTTGATCGCCGCTTACGGGGACCCTGCCTCGGCCCTCACGCGAATGACCGAATCTCTTAAGGCGACTCCGGATGATCCGGTTGTCCTGCACGGTTACGGCATTGCTCTGGCCCGAAACGACCGGCCGGGAGAAGGTCTCGCCTACGTCAGAAAAGCCCTGGGGAAAAATCCCTTTGACGCCATCATGCTGAAGGATCTGGGGGAAATCGCCTTCATGGACGGACAGTACGACGCCGCCCGGAGGGCCCTGGAAGGCAGCAAGGGTATCGATTCCAACGATTTTGAGACGTTCTTCCTGTTGGGACGAACGCAACTCGAACAGGGGGAATATGTTCAGTCGGCGGAATCCTTTAAAACAGTCCTCGAAAAACAGCCCGATTCCATTAAGGCGCTCTTTTATCTGGGAGAGGCTTACGGCAAAGCAGACCGAATGGGCGATGCCCATTATTATCTGGGGCGCTACTATCATGCACGGCGCGATTTCAAAAATGCCGCCTTCCACCTCCGTCAGGCGATCAAACATTCTGAGGATTCCAGCCAGAAAGCTGAGGCCGAAGAGTTGCTGTCCCGGACACGAAAGGAGCAGCACGAGGATGAGGAGAAGACGGATGAAGAGACGCCCCCTGACAGGAGCTCAAGAATCCGGCGAAGCCAACGAACTCGGGAGACGCCTTTCAATTCCGATCAAAATGGGAGAACTGCATGGTAAAGGTGCCTCGGCCCTGGGTTGCCGATCGAAGGCTTGTGGAATATCCAAACATCCGTGCCAGCGGCACGACGGCCTTGATGACCTGGACACCTCTCTGAACGTCGATGGCTTCGATCTTTCCCTTCCGGGCGTTGAGATCGCCGATGACCTCCCCCATGAAGGCTTCGGGAACAAGGATCTCCACCCGCATGATGGGATCAAGCAGGTAAGGAGAGGCTTTTGCCATGGCCTCCTTGGCCGCCATGCTGGCACTGACCCGATAGGCCAGTTCGGTGCCCTGCGACTCCTTGTAGGCGCCACCCAAAAGCGCCGCTTCCACGTCCATGACAGGATATCCCATCAACGAACCGCTTCCGAGAGATTCCATTACCCCCGCCTGTACGGCAGGAATGAATATCTCGGGGATCTCTCCCTCGGTCATTTCCGATACAAAACGCACCCCGGCTCCCCGATCCAGAGGCCGCAACTCGAGATGAACCTCGCCGTAGTGGTGCTGTCCGGCGACATCCTTGTCGAATACCACGTTCGCCCGAGCCCTCTCGGCGATGGTTTCCCGGTATACCACCTGGGGCTTGCCGACATTGACGCTGGTGCTGAACTCCCGCATCATCCGGCTGATAATGATCTCCAGGTGGAGTTCTCCCATTCCCGACAGAATGGTCTGCCCAGTGTCTTCGTCCATCCGAACCCTGAGGGTCGGATCCTCGGCGACGAATTTGGCCAGAACCTGATCCAGTTTCTCCTGGTCCGAATGAGTTTTCGGCTCGATGGCAATGGAGATGACCGGTTCGTAAAACTCCATCGTTTCCAGAAGAATCGGATGATCGGGATGACAGAGGGTATCCCCCGTCCCGGAATCCTTGAGTCCGACAACCCCAACGATGCTCCCCGGACCGGCCATGTCGATCCGCTCCCGCTTGTTGGCATGCATCTTGAGAATGCGAGAGAGTTTCTCCTTTTTGTTGAGGTTGGTGTTGAACACATCCTCGCCGGACTTCAGCTTCCCGCTGTAGACCCTAACGTAGGTGAGCTTTCGTCCCTCCATCATGGCCACCTTGAAGATCAGGGCCGCCAAGGGCCTGTTTTCAAGGGCCAGACACTTCACCGCATCACCCGTCTGGGGGTTCGTACCGCGAATCGGTGGGACGTCTTCGGGGCTGGGCATGAAGTTGACGATGGCGTCGAGAAGGGGTTGGATCCCTTTGTTCCTCAAGGCGGAGCCACACAGGACCGGCACCAACGTCAATGATGCGGTAGCTTTTCGGATCGCCGCCACCAACTGGGTCTCGGTGATCTCCTGCTCGGACAGATAGGCCTCCATGAGAACATCGTCGGTTTCGGCCAATGTTTCGATCAGCTTTTCTCGATATGCTCGGGCTTTTTCCAGAAGATCGGGGCTCACCTCGCCCACATCGAAGGTAGCGCCGAGATCATCGTTTCTCCAAGTGATTTGCTTCATGCGGATCAAATCGATCACGCCGGAGAAAGCGTCTTCAAGACCGACCGGCAGTTGAAGCAGTAAAGGCCGCGCGTGCAACCGCTCCTTCATCATCTCCACGGTACCGAAAAAGTCGGCGCCGATGCGGTCCATCTTGTTGATGAAGGCCATCTTGGGAACATGATATTTATCGGCCTGGCGCCATACGGTCTCCGATTGGGGTTCGACTCCGCCGACAGCGCAGAAGACGCCGACGGCGCCGTCCAGAACTCGAAGGGATCGTTCCACCTCAATGGTGAAATCGACATGACCCGGCGTGTCGATGATCTGGATATCATACCCTTTCCAGGGGCAGGTCGTCACCGCCGACGTGATGGTGATTCCCCGCTCCTGCTCGTCGGTCATCCAGTCCATCACGGCCTCGCCATCATGGACCTCCCCGATCTTGTGGGATCGTCCGGTATAGTAGAGGATCCGCTCGGTGACGGTCGTCTTCCCGGCATCGATATGCGCGATGATGCCAATATTTCTGATTTGCTCTATGCCACTCTTCTTTTTCATCGTCTTCATTATCTGCCCGTTGGCATATGGATTCAGGGTCAAGAGGGACGCCGCCGCATAAGGAGCTTTTAATAGACCAATCCCCCAGCGATGTCAAGGAGAGAGGCGTCAAGGCCATCCCGGCAACGATTTCAGAAAGGCATCGTAAACCCTTCGGGCTTCCTGGGAAAAGAGCACAAAGATCACCCGCTTCGGATACACATGGTGCTCCAGAAACGCCGCGACGGTCTCAACGGCAATCCGGCAGGCCGCATCCAGAGGATAGCCGTAAACACCACAGCTGATAGCCGGAAAGGCAACGGTATCAAAACGTCGATCGGCTGCAATGGCTATCGAATTCTCATAGCATCGCGATAAAAGCAGGGGATCCTCTGGAGATCCTTTGTAAACGGGTCCAACAGTATGAATCACATACCTTGCAGGCAGGCGATACCCCCTGGTGATCCGGGCCTCCCCTGTCGGGCAGCCTCCCAGAGTGCGGCATTCCGCCAGGAGTTCCGGCCCCGCAGCCCTGTGGATGGCGCCGTCCACCCCGCCGCCGCCCAGAAGCGATCGATTGGCCGCGTTGACAATGGCATCCACCGCCAGTTGGGTAATGTCGCCCGTCCGGACTTCCAGACGTTTCATAATTTCCGGTGTTATCATAGAACGCTCCTGATTAATCCGCCTTCAAATCATAAAGTGTCTCGTCCCGCCTGGGAGCGGTTCTGCGCCTTGCGGAGCCAACAATTTTCTTGCCCGTTGGAAGGAACGGCGCCTCATCTTCCAACAGATCCCCCATCTCTGATTCGATGGCGTCCGGATCTTCGCCGCGCGCCATGCGCGCCAGGGCCTCTTCCATGCTCTGACCCAGTTGAAGGCCGGTCATGTCGCTCAGTCGGCGCATCAGATCGGCCGCCTGCCTCGGATCGTTTTCATCGATTTTATCGGCTTCCTTTTCCAATGCGGCCAAGGCCTTGGCCATCCTGGCATCGTCAACGGGAAGGTCGTCCATTTCATCTGCCTCTCTGGCCCTTCCCGTGAACGCGAACAGGGATACCTGACGCGTCAGCCGTCGATCCTTGCAGTTGGGACAGGCTGGGCGGGTGGTGGTATCGATGATTCTGCTGAAAAAACTGTAAATCGTGTGGCAGTTGCTGCAGTAGAATTCGTAAATCGGCATGTCAACCTCATCTTGCGCCATACATTGACGATATTTTTCTCAAAACTCAGGCAACACGTATTCGTTCACGGCGGTCGAGGAGAAAGGTTATGACGCCGGCTTCGGACGGGCTGGATATCCTCGATCACAACCTTTCCCTGAATCCGGCTCGAAGCACGGCTTCCCGGTTGATCATCCCCCGGTAGATTCCCTCCTCATCCACCACGGGAAGGCGTCTGATTTCTTTTTCGGTCATGATCTGGATGGCGTCTTCGATAAAGGCGTCCTCCCGGACAGTGATGATCTCTTTTTTCATCACATCCTTCGCCTTTCGCCGTCGGAGGCGATCCTGCAGGGCTTTCCGGTGTTTCCCTTTCTCGGTAAAACCGGCAATTCGGGTCAAATACTGCCAGATACCCGGTTGGTCGTCGGAAAATGCCGACAGCAGATTCAGATCGGAGATCAAACCCTGCAGGTGTCCCGCCTCATCCACAACAGCTACCCGCTGGATATCGTCGTCATCGATCATGTGCAACACCTCTTCCACCGAGGCGTCCGGCAATACAGTGTGGGTGTCCCGTCGCATGATATCGGAAACGAAATGGGCGTCGGTCAAAGTGATCTCGCTCTTCCAAATAGTTCCCCAGTCGGAGGATTCCCGGGTAATGGTCCGAAAGACATCTATTCGCGACACGATCCCGGTCAGCTTTCCCCAGGCATCGACGACCAGAAGGCGTTTGACGTTTTTATCCAGCATCAGATTGACGCCGTCCGTCAGAAGCGCATCCTCCTGAATATGGACATCCGGTCGGGTCATGATGGCTTCGGCCGTCGTCTCCGAAAGGGATTTCAGGACCATGTCGACGATATCCGGTTCGGAACCGGCGATGAGAGCGAGCCGCATGGGCATACCCGCTCGGTAGATCAGATCGGTCTGGGAGATAACGCCTACCGGACGATCCTGGCCGTCAACCACCGGAATACCGGTGAAGCTTTCGGACAAAAGCAACCGAACCACCTGGTCCACCGGCGTTGTCGTGCGGACCTTTTTCGGGAAAGGGGTCATGACGTCCCGGATCCTGATCTGCGGCGGCAACAGTCGCTTTTTGGTCTTGTGCCAGTGAACATTGAGTTCCCGCACACCCACAATACCTTCACAAACCATCTGCTCGAGCACATCCATGACAGGATTGAGCTCGGAGGCGGGCAGAATGATCTCAATTTTGAGCGGCAGGTTATAGGAGAGGTCAACGATGCTCTGACTTGCCGTCTCGCCATCCTCGTAGCAGGCATCCGTCCCCTTGGTGACCGTGCACCGGGCCGCTATCTTCAGACTCCGGACATAGGCGAGGATTTCCTCATAAAGGATTTGATTTCGGCATCTTACATTCTCACGGGCAAAGATTTCAATAACACTGTATCGAATGGTCATGTCATCTGCCTCCTTCCAAGACGAATCGAACCGCCGCCTACCCCGTCGCCACCCTCCGCCCCGCCGGCCGTCATGAACCCGATCTTTGCCGTAATTCGCATTGGGCTTCGCCCCCTGTCGCCGATGGCCTGCCGTCGCCTGGATTCAGGATGAATGAAACAACCCATGACGACACTGTCTACATGTCACCATTCCGGCATAATACGGATCGGTCGGGAAACAAACGTTTTGAATGACGACAACGTTGAAACAGAAAAAAGAACGCTTCCGGACATGCCGTTCCAGATTCTTAACATAATGCACAAAAGGTGCGGATTAAAGCATTTCCGGGGTTGCGCTCTTCAGAAGATTCGACAGTTCACCTGAAAAAGGATGCCGTCATTTTGCAACTCATGGCTGCCGTATGCGATATCCTTAGAATGAGGCACGGACACCATTGTGCGGTCGATGAATCGGCCGTTATGGATCAACGCAGTCAATAGGCTCATCAGACAAGGGTATACCCCGGCCCGTCACCGCCTTCAGGACAAGTCCAGGTGATATTCTGGTAAGGATCCTTGATATCACAGGTTTTGCAATGAAAACAGTTTGAAGGGTTCAGTTTGAGCTGCATTTTTCCGGTTTTCTCGTCGGCCGTCATCTCGTAAACATTGCCTGGACAGAACCGGGTGCAGGGGCTCCCGTACGTCGGATAGCAGACCCGGACGCAGAGCTCCCGGTCATGAACGATCAGGTGGGACGGCTGATCCTCCCGATGAAGTGTTTTGGAGAGATAGACGCCCGTCAGTTTGTCGACATGCAGGGTCCCATCCAGGGATTTGGGGTCGACGCGCTGCGGAACCTCCGCGCGATCCGCCGGTTTAAGGGTGCGAAAGTCCTCCTCCAGCAGCATGAAATCCCGAACGCCACGACCGTGGGTAACGTATTGGAACCCCAGATAGATCAGCTTCAGAAGCCCTTTTTTAGCCAGCCCCTGGGCGAAATTCCTCCCCTCGTACATCTCCCGTTCGGCCCAACTGCCCTTGAAACGCTGATGGTAGATTTGAAGGGTTTCAGCATCAAACCGTCCCTGCTGCAGGGCTGTCAGGCAGGCTTCAGCCGCCAGCATGCCGGATTTCATGGAAAGATGAATGCCCTTGAGTCCAGGGGTGTTATGCATGGCCGCTGCGCCGCCGATGAACAGGCCGCCGTCCACAAACAGCCGCGGTATGGAGAAGTAACCGCCGGTTGAAACCGTACGAGCGCCCTGCTCAAGCACTTTTCCGCCCTTGATGATTTCCGCCACAAAAGGGTGCTGCTTGAATCTGAGAAACTCTTCATAGGGATCGAGGAGTGGATTTTCATAGCAAAGCGCCGTCAAGTAACCCAAGGCGACCCGATTGCCTTTCATTTCATATATGAATCCACCCCCCGGCGGATTCAACCCCAGGGGATAACCCATCAAATGAATATCGTTGGCCCGGCTGGTTTTGAAGAAATGCTCCTCGGGAAGCTGAATCACCTCTTTAATTCCGGTCTCATAGACCTGCGGCTCCCGCCCCGAGAATATACCGAGTCGCGCCGCGATGTCCTGCATCAGGCTGCCCCGGGCCCCTTCTCCGAATACGGTCACCTTGGCCGTGAGATCGATGCCCGGTTCGAAGTTGCTTTTGGGATTCCCATCCTTGTCGAGCCCCTTGTCGCCGGTGCGAATCCCTCCAATGAATCGACCGTCTGCGGCGTAAAGCACTTCCTTTCCGGTGAAGCCGGGAAAGATGTTAACGCCCAATTCTTCCGCGATCTCGGCCAGCCATTGTGTGAAGCGCGACAAGCTGATGATGTAATGTCCTTTGTTGTGCATCTGCCTCGGCACAAACGGGACTTGAAAGTGTCGGTCCGATGTCAGAAAGCAGAAGGCATCATCCCGGACCACGCCCTCCACAGGGCATCCCCGCTCGGCATAATCCGGTATCAACTCTTCCAAAGCGATGGGATTGAGAATCGCCCCGCTCACGGCATGAGCGCCGATTTCAGCCCCCTTCTCAATCAGGGCGACCTCCAGTTCTATATTGTTCTCCCGAGCCAATTGCATCAGCTGGATGGCTCCGGCGAGACTTGCCGGCCCGCCGCCGACAAACACCACGTCAAAGGGTATCTCTTCGTGTTCCACGCTCATGTCGTTATCACCTTAACTGTTCTATTCGGGTTGGATGGGATACATCAGTCGCCGACGGGGGCCGGGAAGGCGTTTTTTGATCTCGCATCGGCTCAAAGGATATCACTGCCAAATATTAACCAAAATATGTTACAAACTCCCACACAAAATACAAGGAAAAATTGACCGGCAGGCATCTTGACTGTTTGGACGGGAAATCTTCCGCTGAATTCGTCCGGGATCGGAAGTTGACATGTTATCTGCTGAACTTTCGACTTTCATGATAATGACCGGATAGCGGTGCCGGCCGATGAAAGTCGACAGTTGCGGTATCTGATTCGGCTTTCGGTGTTCAGGGTCCGTCCCGTCACCATCGCGAAAGCCGGACGTTGAATGATCTAAATGGGATGGAGGGAAAGATCATGAAAGACAATTACGCCGTCATCGTTCAGGCCCATATTGATGCGCTTTTCAATAATTCCGACGCGGTAAGGGAACTCGCCAAGCAATTGCCCGGCGCTGTCGACGGCACCGGCGTCCGTTTTTCAGCTTTTGGTGAACCCTGCCGCATCGGACTTGAGGGTATTTTCCTGTCGGACGTCAAACAGGAAGGGCCGCTGGGCATTATCATCGCCCTTTATGCCCGCTCGGCGAATCCCGGCGCCATGGTCATGACGCCATTCCGGGCCTTCAAGGATTTTCCAGGCAGCATGCCCTATGTGGGCGCCTTCGCGGCCTACACTCAGGAAGCCCTTGTGCCTTTTGTGGCGGCCGTTCGCACCCACATGTCCGAAATCGTGAAAGCATTGGGCGGAAGCACTACCGTGGACGGCGTGGGGGGCGATTTCGCCTTTCAGGTGATGCCGCTGCCGAAAATCGCCCTCTGCTACATCTTCTACGAGGCCGACGAAGACTTTCCAGCCTCCGTCACCTGCCTCTTTTCCGCCAACGCCCTTGATTTCATCCCCATGGACGGTCTTGCGGACACGGGTGAATACACCACCCGGAAAATCATCCGCATGCTGGGCTGAGAAATATCTTCCGGCAAAATCCCCGTCAATTCGAAAGAGAAAAGGAAGGGCATGCCAAGGCGGAGGGATCACCTCCGCCTGTTCCGCCGCAGAAAGGATTTCGCCTATCGGTTCAAAAGCGCCAGGGCTTTCTGAACGACGTTTTCCACCGTGAAACCGTAGCGCGCCAACACCAGGCTGCCGGGCGCGGAAGTGCCGAAGGTCTCGATACCGATGACGGCGTCGCGGGCGCCGACATACCTTTCCCATCCCATGGGCTGGCCGGCTTCCACCGCCAACCGCGTCTTGACCTCCGGTGGAAGGACCTGGTCCTTGTAGGCGGCGTTCTGCCTTTCGAACAACTCCCAACTCGGCAAGCCGACTACCCGGGATTGGACGCCTTTTTCCGCCAGCACCTTTTGGGCTTCGAGGGCGAGATGGACCTCGGCGCCGGTGGCGATAAGAATAATATCCGCCCGTCCTTCACAATCCGACAGAACATATCCTCCGGCGGCAAGGCCGGCGGCATCCGCATAGGTTTTCCGATCGATCACCGGGAGTTTCTGGCGGCTTAGAATCAACGCTGTGGGACCGGCGGCATGGGTCATGGCAATGCGCCAGGCTTCCCGTGTCTCGTTAGCGTCTGCCGGTCGAATTACCGTAAGCCCCGGAATGGAGCGAAGACTCATCAGATGTTCCACCGGCTGATGGGTCGGGCCGTCTTCACCCACGGCCACACTGTCGTGGGTGAAGACGTAAGTAACCGGTATCTTCATGAGGGACGCCAGCCGAATGGGCGCCCGCATATAATCGGCGAACACCAGGAAGGTGCCGCCGAAAGGCCGGATGCCGCCGTGAAGGGCCAGCCCCGACAGAATCGCGCCCATGGCATGTTCCCGAACTCCGAAACGGATGTTCCTGCCGCTGTAAACGTTTTTCTGGAAGTCCGCGGCGCCGTCGATGTGGGTCTTATTGGAAGGTCCGAGATCGGCCGAACCGCCGATAAGGTTGAGAATCCGTCCCGCCAGTCCGTTGAGAACGCGCCCCGACGCCGAACGGGTCGCCACGGGACCATCCGCCGCTAAAAAGGCGGGAAGGTCGGCATCCCATCCTTCAGGCAACGTTCCGGAGATCATTTCGTTCCATTCCCGAGCGGATTCGGGGTGGGCCGCCGCATAAGCATTGAAGGCTTCGAGCCATTTCATCTGGTAAGCCTGGCCCCTGTCGATACATTTCCGAAACACCTTCAAGGGATCTTCCAATACGCAGAAGCATTCGTCCTCCGAGCATCCCAGATTGATCTTGGTAAGTCGAACCTCCTCCTCCCCCAAGGGTGCGCCGTGGGCGTCGGCGGTATCCTGCTTATTGGGACTGCCGTAAGCGATGTGAGTCCGCAACAGGATCACCGAAGGCTTTTCGGTCTCGTCCTTGGCTGCTGTGAGTGCATTACGGATGGCATCGACATCATTGCCGTCCGCCACGCGCTGCACATGCCAGTTCATGGCTTCGAACCGGAGTGCCGTATTCTCGGTGAAGGCGAGGTCGGTGCTTCCCTCTATGGAAATCTTGTTGTCGTCATAGATACAGATCAGCTTTCCGAGCCCAAGGTGACCGGCCAGGGAGGCGGCCTCATAGCTGATCCCCTCCATCAGATCGCCGTCTCCGCACATGACATAGGTGTGGTGATCAACGATGGTGTTGCCTTCCCGGTTGAAACGCTCAGCCAAAAACCGCTCGGCCATGGCCATGCCTACGGCATTGGCAACCCCCTGTCCCAGGGGTCCGGTGGTGGTTTCCACTCCCGGCGTATGGCCGTATTCAGGATGCCCCGGTGTTTTGCTGCCCCACTGTCGAAAATTCCGGATATCCTCCAGGGTCACATCGTAGCCCGTCAGGTGCAGAACGCTGTAGAGCAGCATGGAGGCATGCCCCCCGGAAAGCACGAACCGATCCCGGTCAGGCCATTGTGGATTTTTGGGGTTGTGCTTCATTACCTGGGTCCACAACACATAAGCGGCGGGAGCCAAGCCCATGGGCGCTCCAGGATGCCCGGAATTGGCTGCCTGAACAGCATCCATGGAGAGGGTGCGAATGGTGTTGATGCACAGTTGATCGTTGATGGCGCGGCATTGCGCCGATGGTTGGTTCATTTTGATCGTTTCTCCTTGATGTTTCATTTCAGATGTAAGCCGATGAAAATCGAACAAAAACGGGATAGACTATCGAATCGCGCTTTTCTGTCCCGATCAGATCAGGATCTTGACGACCGATTGGCGTCGGTATCGGTTCGGCATGGCCGATGTTCCGGCTTCGCGCCCCCCTTTTCGGCAGGACCTTTCGGACGGTATGATAATGGCCTATAACGCCCGCAACCATTCAGGTTTCAGTTTGATCCTGCCGGACACGGCTTCGTCTATCAGCGTGAGGACGGCCTCCCGATCCTTGGGAAGTCTGGCCTTGATCGGCAGGTAATTGGAGGCATGGTTGGCATGAAACAATCCTCGGGACATGTGGGTGTGGGCGATCATGGTTCGCAACTCCATGAGCATCTCCTCAGGCGCCATCAGATCGAAATGCCCCGAGGTATATTCGTCGTACAGGGGTGTTCCGGGAATCAACATAAGGCTTAAAGCTCCCACGTATTCCGGATTGATGGCGCTGAGGACCCGGCCGGTGGCCTCCGCATGGATTCGGGAACGCGATCGTCCGGCCAGGCCCAAAAGCACCGTCAGAGAAAGCTTGATGCCGGCTTTACGGATCTTTTGCCCCATCCTGATCATTTTGTCTGCATCAGCGCCCTTCCGCACCTTGTCGAGGGTGACGTCATCCCCGGACTCCAACCCCATGTAGGCAATTTTCAGTCCATGGGCGTAAAGCGCCACAAAATCTTCATCGCTTTTCAGATCGATCCCCTTGGTATTGGCGTACAGACCGACCCGCGTAACCCATGGCAGCTGACGCTGAATCTCCTTAAGAATGTTCAAAAGCCGCTGTTGCGGTATAATCAGAGCATCCCCGTCACAGATGAATACGCGCCGCACGTCGGCGTAATGTTGGGCGGCATACGCAATGTCGGCATAAATTCTCTCGTCGGACTTTATCTTGAAGCGAAGTCCCTTGTAGGCGCCGCAGAAGGTACATTTGTTGTGGGAACAGCCGACGGTGGCCTGCAGCAGGATGCTGTAGGCCTCGCTCGGCGGCCGAATAACCCGGTTGGGATGTTCGTAGTGCATCGATATCGCTCCGATTATACTATAATATTTCTTTTTTGTTCCGCTTCTTCAATCGCTCCCACGTTTACGCAAATTGTGTCGGAGATGCAAGCCTTATTTTGGCGATAATGTAAAGGCATCAACCGCTTGAGAGCGGTTCGACGCGGTTCGAAAGCGGCACCCACATTTACCCGCCGGCTTCCACTGCTCTGTCCGATCCGACAGAAGTGGAAGCCGGGCGGTATCAATCCTTCATGAGCTTTCTCAGAACATAAGGCAGAATGCCCCCGTTCTGAAAATAGTCCACCTCGATATCCGTGTTCAGTTTGGATTCAACCTCGAACGCCCTCACGTCGTCGTCCTTTGTGACGGCCCGGACCTTGATGGTGCTTCGGGGTTTCATGTCCGCCAGGCCGCTCAGGGTATAGGTTTCCGAACCGTCCAGACCGAGTTGCCGCCATCCCTCGCCTTCCTTGAAAACGAGCGGCAGCACGCCCATGCCCACGAGATTACTCCGATGGATCCTCTCGAAGGATTCGGCGATAACGGCCCGAACACCCAGCAGAATGGTGCCCTTGGCGGCCCAATCCCGGGAAGAGCCGGTCCCGTACTCCTTGCCGCCCATCACCACCAGGGGAACCCCATCAGCCTTGTATTTCATGGCGGCATCGTAAATAAAGGCCTCCTCGTCCTCTGGAAATTTTCGGGTGTAACTACCCTCTTTGGGGGCCGTCACCTGGTTTTTGATCCGGATGTTGCCGAAGGTGCCCCGCATCATCACCTCGTGGTTGCCCCGGCGGGAGCCGTAGGAGTTGAAAGCCTTGACGTCCACACCTTTCTCGACGAGGTACCGGCCAGCGGGATATTCCGCTGGAATCGCCCCGGCCGGCGAGATATGATCGGTAGTGACCGAATCGCCCAGAAGGAGCAAAGGACGCGCACCGTCGATATCCCCGGTTTTTTTCACTTCAAGGTCAAACCCTTCGAAATAAGGAGGATTCTTGATATAGGTGGATGCCTCGTCCCATTTGAAGGTGGTGCTCTCAGGGGTATCCAGCGCCGCCCAGAATTCGTCCCCGTCAAATATCCTGGCGTATTCCTTCCGGTAGAACGTCTGCTTGACATGCCGCTGGATGAAAGACTCGATCTCGCTTCGGCGGGGCCAGACATCCTCGAGATAGACCGGCTCTCCATTCGGATCCAGACCCAGGGGACGCCTGAGAAGATTGACGTCGATCCGGCCAGCGATGGCAAACGCGACCACCAACATCGGTGAGACCAGGAAATTGCCTTTGACGGCCTGGTGGATCCGCGCCTCGAAATTGCGGTTTCCTGAGAGGACTGAAGCCACCGTCAGGTCGTGTTCCCGAATCAGGCGCTCGATCTGGGGATGAAGCGGACCGCTGTTGCCGATACAGGTGGTACAGCCGAATCCTGCCAAATGAAACCCCAAGGCCTGAAGGTAGGGCATCAGGCCGGCGTCCTCAAGATAATCCACCACCACCTTCGAGCCGGGCACAAGGGAGGTCTTGACGTGAGGCGGCACCTTGAGCCCCTTCTCAACGGCATTTTTAGCCAAAAGCCCCGCCCCCAGCATGACATAAGGATTGGATGTGTTGGTGCACGAGGTGATGGCAGCGATGACGATGCTCCCGTCTCCCACGCTCACCTCCCTGCCGTTGATGCTCGTAGTGAACCGTCTTCGACCGCTCGGCGCGCAGTAGGCTTCCCGATGAGTGACGGAACCCGACTCGTCAAGAAATTTTGAAATGTTGTCGATGTCGGCATCTCTTTCGTGACCGCATTTCAGCATATTGTCGAAGTGGCTTTCCAGGTCGTTCAGCACAATGCGGTCCTGAGGCCGCGAAGGTCCGGCCAGGGAAGGTAAGACAGTGGAGAGGTCCAGATCCAGAACGGCCGTGTACTCGGGCGTCTCATCTCCGGTGTAGAAAAGGCCCAGCTCTCGCGTGCATCGCTCCACGACCCGGGCCTGGGCCTCCCGATCGGTCATATCGAGATAGTCGATGGTCTTTTCGTCTACCGGAAAAAACCCCATGGTCGCACCGTACTCCGGGGACATATTGGCGATGGTGGCCCGGTCGGGAACCGTAAGGCCCTTCATTCCCGGACCGAAAAACTCGACAAACTTTTCGACGACATTGTATTCCCTCAACATCTGCGTGACGGTCAGCACCAAATCCGTGGCCGTCACGCCAGCTCTGAGTTCACCGGTCATCCGTACACCGATGACCTCTGGAATAGCCATGAAATACGGCTGTCCAAGCATGACCGCTTCCGCCTCGATGCCGCCGACACCCCACCCCATGACCCCGATGCCGTTAATCATCGTCGTATGGGAGTCCGTCCCCACAAGTGAATCAGGAAAGGCCGCCATGCCGCCGTCCGATGGCGCCGTAATCACAACACGTCCCAAATGTTCCAGGTTGACCTGGTGGCATATTCCCGAATTGGGGGGCACGACCTTGAAATTGTCGAAACTTTTCTGTGCCCATTTGAGCAAGGCATACCGCTCGCCGTTACGCTCGTATTCCTTGGCCACGTTTTTTTTGAGAGCGTCGGCGGTGCCGTAGTAATCCACTTGAACGGAGTGGTCGACGATCAATTCAACGGGAATCATGGGATTGATTTTCCGGGGATCGCCCCCCAACGCTTTCATGGCATCTCTCATGGCCGCCAGATCAACGACGGCGGGAACGCCCGTAAAGTCCTGCATCAGCACCCGGGCCGGATGATAAGGAATCTCCACCGGCGCCTCGTACCGTTTCCGCCACCGGGCGATATTCATCAGGTCCTCTTCCCTGACTACCCGACCATCCAGCTTTCTCAGCAGGTTTTCCACCAGAATCCGAATGGAAAAGGGCAGCCTTTCAATGTCGGCGATGCCCTTTTGCTCCAGTAGACGGACGTCCATCACCGTATAGTTCCGACCGTCCGCCCTGACCTGCCGCAAAAATTCCTCTCGGTTAATCATTTCCTCTCCTTGATCACTTTAAGTTATCATCCTGCAAGCCGTTTGCATGGGAACATGGCCTTTTTCAAAAGTCACTGCATGGGTGCACTATAGTATCGCTTCACGCCAACAAGCAACACCCTTTTCTCGAAAGAAATTCTCTGGGATCATGACCCTACCGCCTCCTCCGCTCATCCGTTGATATTGCATTTCCGCAACCTGAATCTCATGAGCCCCATTGGGATATCCATAGGCCGTACAGTGCCGACAATGTCGCCTGCGGTTTTATGACGGGGTTTCGGGAGTATCAGCTAAAAACCGACAAAGAGGTCAGAGATGAAACACGTTGCATTGAGAGAAATTTCTTGATAATATAAAAATATATGCCTGTTGGAAAAGGGACATTCCGCCTTTAACTGTTCATTTTGTTCCAGGAAAAGTGATAATGCGACATTGAAGAAAGGACGCCGTTGGACGATCATATCGTTCAGGCGCCCCATGACCTTTTCTCCCAGGCCGGCATTCCACAGGAGAATCTCATTGAACCTGTCGCCCGCAACCATGAGAACCTCGCCATCCGTCGGTACCACTGTCGTCCCACGGTAATCCAAAGGTTCGAACATGGCGGACATCCCAATCACCTCGCCCTTTTCATGGAGTGTGAAGGCTTTTCTATCCTTGAAAGAGATCATAAAGTTACCGGAAAGGATGATTTAGAAATTTTGTGCCGGATCGCCGCGGCGCGTCAGCAACTCACCCTCTCTAACCCGAATAAGACTGAAAAGCACCTTCAGGATCTTCAGATCCCTATGCTCGAGTCCATCAAAAATATCAAGCTGTTCAAGAAGGTTAAGGTCTACAGGCATAAGATTTCCTTTCTCGTTCAATCCCCAAAACACGGATACATTTATAGTACGCCGCATGCCCCAAACGATATACATCCATCCACGGTCAACCGTTATGCAACTCAGTACTTCAGTTCAGCGGTGTTAGAAAACTTGGCGGGAAGTAACAAGAGAAAAGTATCTTTCTCTTATTATTCTTATTAACCCGGCAGTTAAAAATCCGAACAAGAACTAATTTAGAATTTGGTTAATAACCTTAATTCTTTGATCAAGACAATATTGGACTGCTTTTTATATAGTCAGCGGTTTAATATCATCTTCAGAGCTTATAGTACAGGAAAGAGGCAAATCTATCGCCAGATTTTTAGATGCTGCGTAATTTTGTTGGGTTTTCACCGAGCATGATTAGTTTAGGAAAAAGAGAACGGCACACACCTGCCGGCTGAACGAGATCAATTGTGAGGTACGCGGAATGAGTCTGGATCAAAAAAATGTCGTAGAAGATCAAAACTTTTTAGAAATAACATACCGCTGGTACGAACCTTACCATAAAGCGGCATGCATATTCTTCGGGGTGTGGGGTATTCTAAGTGTGATGCTGTTCTATGACGAACTGCTTCGACTAGTCTCCGGACAGATGCCGACCCTTAAAAGCATGGCCGCAATGCTGTTGTTCGTGTTGCTGTGGTTGGTTCCGGTATACTGGATGCTTATCCTAATTCTGAACCGCACGGTCATTCAGCTCACCCGGAAAGAAATGATCGTCCGACACGGCCCGCTTCCCTGCTTCACCTCCGATGAAATCTTTTCCACCCAGGATCTCAGGAGCATCTGGCTCGAAAATTCAGATCCGGATTCGGATGAAGGAGAAGGGGCGACAGACATCATCGCCATCCTAAAAAACGGCGATGAACGCACCGTGATCAAAAATGTAAAGGATACCGTGGATTCGGAGATAATCCGTGACCGGATCAATGCATGGCTTAAAAAGGTAGGTGGAACGTCCCGGAGAACCCAAAAACCGATCCCCCCCGCCAATCCGATGGTCAACGATGCAACATAGACCGTCACGCGACCTCCCCGTTAGGTTCTCCTAGCGGGGAGGTCTATCGTTTTCTGTGGAGAATATATTCGGCGATGGCTCTTAGCGGCTCGCTTCGATCGTCAAATTCCGCAATGGCCGCCAGCGCCTCTTGAATCAGTCGATGCGAAAACCGCTTCGAATCCTGAAGACCCATCAGCGCCGGATAGGTGCTTTTGCCACGGCCCTTGTCAGTTCCGGTAGCCTTCCCCATCACTTGAGAGTCCCCTTCCACGTTGAGAAGGTCGTCCGTAACCTGGAACGCCAGTCCGATACGACCGGCGTAGCATAGCAGGGCATGAATACGATCCGTATCCGCGCCACCCGAAATCGCACCAACCGCTACTGACGCCCGGATAAGCGCGCCGGTCTTCAAGGAATGCATTGCTTCCAGTGATGCCGCATCTAAAACCAAACCCTCGGCTGCGAGATCCCGCATTTGGCCTTCAATCATGCCTCTGTAGCCGGCAGCGGCGGCGATCTCGCGAATGATTCTGATTCTGCGTGCCGGATCCTGACTGCCCTGCTCGGCACCTTCCGTAAGAACCTCGAAGGCCATCGTCAGTAAAGCATCCCCCGCCAACAGCGCCGTGGCCTCATCAAACTGAATATGGTTGGTCGGTCGCCCCCGCCGGAGTTCATCATTGTCCATCGCCGGAAGATCATCGTGAATGAGCGAATAGGTGTGGATCATCTCGAGAGCGCATGCCGGCATCAGGACGTGAGTTGCATCGCCGCCCACGGCCTCTGCGGCAGCGATACAAAGGATAGGTCTAAGACGTTTTCCTCCCGCCATCAAGGAATATCGCATCGCCTGAACGATCCGAAACGGGCTGTCGGCGTCACCGCAGAGGCGGTCGAGGGCCACATTGACGACCTGACGCTTTTCAGCGAGATAACGCTTCAAATCAAACATAACTGTAGTTCTCTCCTTTGGCACAGGATCTCTAAGTGTCGAATTCACGCATGTTCCCCGAGATATCGCAGGCGGTCTACGGCCGCCGCGACGTCATCTGGAGAAACAGCGTCGATCTCTGTTTTTCGACCGATTCCCATGGGCAGTGTGATCGCCAGATCGCCCCCAAGATGCTCTCGGAATTGAGCCAGTCCGGACATGATTTCCAACGACCCGTCGGAAACACGCCGATCGAGCCGGTCATCCCACACAGGCAGACCGCAGGCTTGCAGTCCGTCGATAATCCGGAACCATTCCGCCTCAGCCATCAGTCCGCGGCTTACCGCGATATGGGAATCCAGGGCGATGCCGACAGCCACCGCCTGTCCGTGACCAATGGCATAATCGGACATGTTCTCCAGTTTGTGAGCGGCCCAGTGACCGAAATCCAAGGGCCGAGCCGAACCGAATTCAAAAGGGTCCCCGTTACTTCGGATATGATCCAAGTGAAGGCGTGCACACCATTTGACGGCTGTCGCCATGACCGCCGAATCGCGTGCCTGAAACGCTGTGGCTGATCGAATCAGAAACTCAAAAAAATCAGCGTCTTTGATGATGGCGACCTTGAAGGCCTCGGAAATTCCGCCAATCCATTGTTCAAAACTCAAGGTCGCCAGGAACAGCGCATCGTTCAATACGGCAAACGGAGGTGAGAATGTGCCGACATAATTTTTCTGCCCCTGGTCATTTATACCGTTTTTGACGCCAATGCCCGCATCGTTCTGCGCCAGCGTCGTCGTTGGCACCCTCAGAAGTCTCAGCCCGCGGTGAACGACGGCCGATGCGAATCCGATCATGTCGAGTACGGCCCCTCCACCGACGGCAATGACATAGCTCTGCCGGTCCAGACGGCACTCGTTGATTTTGTTGATGATTTCGTGAACATAGCGCCAACCGTTTTTGACGGATTCCCCGCCGGGAACCACGACCGGAGGGGCCACAAGAACAATATCGGCGGAACGCTTTCTGAAATATTTCTGGATACGCAGAACCAAGTCTTCCTGAGCAGCGACGACTCCTGCATCCACAATAATCAGGCAACGATGTCGACGGGGCTCGTTCAGTCGCCCAGCCGCCACTGCCAATGCCGGATTGTCAGGCGAAAAAAGATCCTCGGTAAAATAGACCGGATATTCAAAAGGGACTGAAAAGGACTGGATGTAAGATGTCGCGTTTATCACTAATCTGTTCCAAGCTCTCAAAGTATGTCGTGAAACCGGAGGTCCTTTCTTTAAACTTGGGACCCGTCAATGTTCAAATCGGCATCCTGAAAAATCGGCGTCAGGTAAGCGAGACCTTCCCGACCGGCCAGTTCCGGCATATCCACGTATGGATATAGCTCCAGGCAGATGTCCCCGCCATACCCCAGTCGCTTCATGGCATTGAACAGCGGGGTGAAGGGGATTGCTCCGCGTCCTGGGACGAGGTGTCGGTGAACTCGGGTATCGGCAATATCCTCGATATGGACATGACCGATCCACTCGAAAAGTTCTTCGAATGCCGCCGCCGGATCTTCACCGACACAATAAAAATGGCCGACGTCGAAATTGAGGCCAACGATTGGGGACGAAATCTCCTTCATAAATGACTTGAATTGCGAAGTGTTTTCAATAAGAAGGTCCGGCTCCGGTTCTATGAGCATACGGATGTTCAGTACCTCGGCTTGGGGAATGAGCCGCTCCAGTCCTTCCCGGAACAACTTATTGGCTTCATGTCGTCCCACGCCTTCGAGGGGCCCGCCGGGAGGAATAGAAATACATTTGCATTCCAGCCGTTCGGCGACCTTCAGACATTCCAAGGTATGGCGAATACGGATCTCCCGCCGGATTTCATCCGACTCGATCCAGGACGGCAGATAGGTATTTCCCACGGCAAACAGCGTAAAACAGTTAAGGTTGGTGGTTTTCAAACCACAGCGTTTAAGGGCGGCAGCTACGGTGGTCAGATCTTCCGCATTGAAGTCAGGCGGATAAAGGTGGGGTTTGTCACACATGATCTCTACCCCCTTGAATCCCAGGCGGGCGATCTTTTCGATGGATTCAACAAGAGAATACTTGACAAATGCATTGCTGCTGTATGCAAAAACCATGGGCTTCCTTTCTCCGGGGGAACTCTCCGAAACAAAAAAGCCAAGAGGACGGATCCTAGCCGGTTCAGATCCATCTCTTGGCTTCAATATCGAAAAATGGTGCCGAAGGCCGGATTTGAACCGGCACGGGCGTAGCCCACTACCCCCTCAAGATAGCGTGTCTACCAAATTCCACCACTTCGGCACAAGAAAAGATCATAATTCAACTGTTCTGAATCATTCAGCCGTGTTACCGTCACGGCTATCCATCGGTGCAGATTCTGCGGATTGAGGCGATTGAACCGGTTTGCCGCTCGTGGATGCAGTGCCGTCCTCCGCCTTACCACCGTCACCCCTGTCAGTGGACGAGTCTACGGGATTCAACGGCTGAGTGGCTTCGATGTTGGTCATGACGGAGCCCTCCATATGGTGACCTGACATATAAGCCAACGCGAGCGAGGTAATCATGAAGATAACGGCCGCCGCCGTTGTCGCCTTACCGAGGAAGGTTGAGGCGCCTGTACTGCCAAAAAGCGTGCTGCTTGCTCCGCCACCGAAAGCCGCACCCATATCAGCTCCCTTTCCCGTCTGCAACAAGACGATCATAATGAGAGCAATACAGACGATTACATGTATCACGATCAATAACGCAGACATTGACGATATATTTTCCTTATTTACTGGAAATGAACAATCCTGCTGAACGTATCCGCATCTAGACTTGCTCCGCCCACCAATGCGCCGTCAACATCCGGCATCTCCATCAACGCCTTTATATTGTTAGGCTTTACACTGCCACCATACTGTATCCTGATGGAATTGGCAAGCTCATTTCCAAATTTTTTTTCGATTAAAGAACGCAAAAAACAGTGAACTTCCTGAGCCTGTTCTCGACTTGCCGTTTTGCCGGTACCGATAGCCCACACAGGCTCATATGCAATCACCAAAGGCGACACATCATCCGAGCGGAGGTTTTTTAAACCGTTTTGGATCTGTTTGTCAAGCACAGAAAACGTTTTTTTTGCCTCGCGTTCATTCTCCGTCTCTCCTACACAAAAGATGGGAGCAAGGCCATGTTCGAGGGCCGCCGTAATCTTTTTGTTCACCGTCTCGTCGGTTTCACTGAAATACCGGCGACGTTCCGAATGGCCGATGATGACATAATGGCACCCGACATCCCGTAGCATGTTCGGGGATGTCTCTCCGGTAAACGCACCCTCGGCTTCCCAAAACAGGTTTTGAGCGCCGAGACGCACGGCGCTCCCCCGGATGATATCGTATACGGCGGTAAGCGCCGTGAAATTCGGAGCGATCATCACTTCGACCCCCGCCGCAACGTCCGAAATCCGATTCACCAGCGCCCTTGCCGTCTCTTTCGCTTCACGGGCGGTTTTAAACATCTTCCAATTTCCGGCTATAAAAGGTTTCCGTTCCCCCATATCTACACTCCTCCCTGGCTTCCGCCGCCTTCCTGGCCATTCACTGGAAATGTCCATCCAACCTTTTGATTCAAGAGACCGGGCTTTTTGGCCTTCTCATCGGCGGGTCAACGGTTTCATCCCCGCTTGTTTCCCCTTAAAATACCGCTGGCCATGGAAATGCTTCGCTTTCCAAAGCTTTCCAGGCATTCGGCGAGTTCTCCAAGATCCATGTTCTCCCTGGTGTTGATCGCCTTGATGACGATCGGCAGGTTAACCCCTGAAACGACCTCCACGTGTCCTTCCCGGAGAAAGGAATAGCTGATGTTGGACGGTGTGCCGCCGAACATATCGGTCAGTATCAACGCACCACGCTTTCGGGTGACCTCTTTCACGGCTCGTGCCACCTTGCCCCGAAGCTTGTCCACATCTTCCGTTATGTTGATGGACACCGCTATCATAGCCTCCGGCCGAAACCCGACAATAAGCTCGGCCGTATCAATCAATACCGCTCCCAGTTGACCATGTGTAACAATGACAATACCGATCATAATGTTCCTAAATTATCTCGCTTACTCGGGGACAGATGTCTAATTATCTTTTTCGATATCCCTGTGAACCATATGGACCCACCTATGCCGACGTTTAACGTGCTCATAAATAGAACACGCAATGGCGACCGATCGATGCCGCCCCCCGGTGCAGCCAATGGCAATCGTCAGGTATGCCTTTCCCTCCTTTTCATACAAGGGCATCAGAAAATCAAGCAGGTCAGTGTATTTCTCGATGAACTTATGCGTAACATCATGATTTATAACATAGTTTTGAACATTCAGCGCCCTGCCGTCAAGAGGTTTCAGTTCAGGCACAAAATATGGATTGTCGATGAACCGCACATCCATTACCAGATCCGCATCTTTCGGCAGACCATATTTGAAGCCAAAGGTAAGGATATTAATCCTCAGCGGAATCCGCTTTTCCTTCTCCCTGGCGATATCGAAAATAAGGGCTTTAAGTTCGTGAACCGTATAATTCGATGTGTCAATCACTTGGCCGGCTACATGTCTCAACGGCATCATTTTCTGTCGTTCGAGGCGTATGCCCTCCAAGACGCCACTGGTCCGGGCGAGGGGATGAAACCTTCGGGTCTGAGAATACCGCCTCAGCAGAATGTTTTCATCCGCCTCGAAAAAAATAATCTCGAAACGGTACCCTATCTTTCCCAAGGATTCGAAGACGTGCTCATATCGGTCCAGAAAGTCCTTCTCCCGGAGATCCATCACGAACGCCAACCCGGTGAACTCTTTCTTAATGGGCAAATTCAAAAAATTCGGTAATAGTGAAACCGGCATATTATCAACACAATAGAATCCCGCATCCTCAAAAGCCGCCATGGCGGTGCTCTTGCCGGAGCCGGACAATCCCGTGATAATGATGATTTTCAGCTCTTCCGGCATACACCACCCTGAATCGCTCCTGACGTCGACTTAGAAGCTTTCATCTTCTTCCCTGATGATATCCAGCACATCCTCGCTACTCTCCGCATTGCGCAATCGCTGCTTCAAGAGATCGTTTTTCAGGATTCTGGATATCCGGGACAGCAGTTTAAGGTGGATGTCGATGGAATTTTCCGGTGTAACCAGCAAAAAAAAGATATACGTCGGTCGTCCATCCATCGATTCAAAATTGACCCCTTTTCGGCTCAGTCCAAAGCCGACGACAAGGGAATCAAGCCCTTTCAGCTTCCCATGAGGGATGCCGATCCCCCCACCGATACCGGTGCTACCTAGCCGCTCACGCTCCATGAGAACCTTCACAAGGTCCCCCGGATTAGCACCGGAAGCCTGCGCCAGAGGAACGACCAACTCTTCGATAACGCCCTTCTTCTCGGTGGATTTCAGGTCGACGATAACCGCATCTTTGCGCAAAACATCAAGAATTTTCATGCTAAAACTGTATCCAGAAACGCTACCCTTGTCTAAAGGCCTGTTTGAGAAACATCCTTTTGGCCACTTACTCCGATGTGGGCTGGGGAATCATTGATACTCTCGCTGAGTGTTCCTCTGAAAATTGCTTCTCAAAATGAAAACATCAGCCCTCAAAGAGGCTTTCGGGGTTGTAATTGTTTAGGCCCCGGCCTTTTCAAGGCGGGGCCCTTGCCGCGTCGACAGATGTCGGTAAGGTATCTTTTCAAGTTTTTACTGAGGTTGAATCAGGCCATAATGACCATCATTACGGCGGTAGACGACATTGATTTGATCTGTTCTGGCGTTGGTGAACACGATAAAGCTGTCATCAGCGAGGTCCAGTTGCATCACGGCCTCTTCGGCATCCATGGGTTTGTACTCCAGAGTCTTGACAATGATTTCCGCCTCCTCGTCAACAGGGCGTGCATAATCAAATCCTTCGGGCACCGTATCGACCTTCGCGCCGCCTCTGCCCCTGCGCTCTCGGATCTTCTGCTTACTTTTCTTAATCTGCTTTTCAAGTTTATCCATGACCATATCGATCGCTGAATACATATCGTTGGTCTCTTCCTTTCCATTGATCTTGAGCCGATCTCCGGTAATATTTATTTCAGCGATATGCCGAAACTTTTCGACGGAAAGGACCACGCTCGCTTCAGCAGGATTGTCGAGAAGACGATCAAATCGGTCCAGTTTGTCTCCCACATAGGCTTTAAGGTGATCGGAGGGATCAATATTCTTGAATGTAACAGATGTCTGCATAGTAGACCTCCCTTAAAATTGTTTGCGTTTGTTCGATGGCAGTATTTTCATCATTTCTCTGTATTTTGCGACGGTCCTTCTCGCAATGTCAATGTTCGAGGCTTCCAAAATCCGTGAAATTTTCTCATCGCTGTATGGTTTCTTGGGATCCTCTCCTTCGATAATCTGACGAATCCGATCCTGGACGCTCGCCGAAGCGACGGCATCACCGTTTACACGGTTGATGGAACTGTTGAAAAAGTACTTCAGTTCAAAAATACCCTGGGGGGTGTAAACGTATTTGTTTGTCGTCACCCGACTGATGGTGGATTCGTGCATATCGATGTCTTCAGCCACATCTTTGAGAATCATGGGCTTCAGATGGGCTATCCCTTTTTCAAAAAAAGCCCTTTGATGTTTTAAAATACTCTCCATCACACGATAAATCGTTTTCTGGCGTTGCTGAATACTTTTGATCAGCCACGCCGCCGCTCGCATCTTCTCCTGCATATACTCCCGGACCGATCCCGAAAGGTCCCCTCCCTTGCCCATGGCATGATGGTAAAAATGATTGACGCGAAGCTTTGGCATACCATCATCGTTCAGCACAATGACAAAGTCGTCCTCCAATTTGTAGACATAAATGTCCGGCGTGATGTAATGGGGCTCGTCATCACTGAATTGGCGCCCTGGCCTGGGTTCGAGACCCTTGATGACATTGACGGCTGCAATTACGTGGTCGATACTGACCTTGAGGGCTCTGGCGATCGCTTTGTAATTCTTGTTTTCCAGATGGCTGATATGATGTTTAATGATCTCCGTCACTACCGGATCGTCACACCCGTAATGCCTGGCCTGGATCAGCAGGCTCTCTTGAAGATTCCTCGCACAAATCCCGATAGGATCAAAGCCCTGAAGCAGGGAGAGCACCTTTTGAACACATTCCGTGTTCACACAGCCCGTCTCGGCGAGTTCTTCCACTGAAACATCCAAAAATCCGTTCCGATTTAGGTTTCCGATAATGAGGCTACCGATCTTTTCTTCTTCCGGGGAAGGCGATGTCATCAAAAACTGCCACAAAAGGTGGCTGCTCAACACCTCCTTTTGGGCAATGAAGGCTTCATAGCGAGGGGCTTCTTTTTCTTCGGCCTCAAAACTGACCCTGCCGGGAGAATTGTATTCCTCAATATAACTGCTCCAGTCAATGTCCTCGGGAAGTTTCTCCTCGATCTTCACTTCCTGAGCTTCCGTCGACACCTCGTTTTTGTCGTCCCCAAAATCGCCGTCCGGGCCGTCCGTTGTTCGCTCTTCCAGACGAATCTCTTCCTGAACCTCCTCCAGTGCAGGGTTCTCCTCCAGTTCCTGCTGAATGGTATCCATCAGTTCCAGGCGAGACAACTGCAGGAGCTTGATCGCCATCTGAAGCTGAGGTGTCATCACCAGCTGCTGCGTCAGCTTGAGCTGTTGTCTGAGTTCAATTGCCATCGTTATAACCTGAATTCATCCCCTAAATAGAACCTTCGAGCGGTTTTGCTTGCCGCGATCCTTTCGGGCGGACCTGCCTCGATCACCTCTCCCCCATTCAAAATATAAGCATAATCGCATACCCCCAATGTTTCCCTAACATTATGATCAGATATCAGGATGCCAATACCCCTCCCTTTAAGATGTTCGACAATCTTCTTGATATCGATCACCGCCAGCGGATCAACGCCGGCAAAGGGCTCATCCAACAGAATGAATGACGGGTTGGTCGCCAGGGCTCGGCTGATTTCCAACCGCCGCCGCTCTCCACCGGACAAGACGCTTGCCTTCTGGGTCTTCAGTCGGTCGATGCCCAACTCCTCCAACAATTGATCCGCCCGCTGCTCTTGCTCCTGCCGGGGAATGGGAAGGAACTCGAGAATGGCCAGAACATTCTGTCGGACTGTCAGTTTTCGAAAAATGGAAGTCTCCTGAGGCAGGTACCCAACACCTCTTCTCGCTCTTTTGTACATAGGATAATCTGTAATGTCTTCCTCATCAAGATACACCCGTCCGTCGTCGGGCTGAATCAGCCCTACGGCCATATAAAACGTGGTGGTTTTTCCAGCGCCGTTGGGCCCCAGCAGTCCAACGACCTGGCCGGATTTTACCGACAGACTTGCAGAGGCGACCACCCGGCGACCGTGATATGTCTTCACAAGGGACCTGAGCGACAACTCCGCCACGTCAATTCAGCCCCTTTTCCCCGGGGAAAAAGACGCCTTGGACATTACCGTCAAACCGAATCTGACCGCTCTCCCGGTTAATCGAGATCTTGGAGCCTGAAATCTCCCCGCTCGAGGATTTGGTCACTTTGGAGTTGGGTCCCGAAAGCACCAAAATCCGGTCCACAGTGGTGTAGACCGCCTCCCGGCTCTCTGCCACCGTATCATCGAAAGTAATCCTGACATTGCCGATCGCGACGATCTTTTGGATGGAATCCCTTCCTGCATCACTTTCCGGATTCGATTTATCCGGATAGGCCCGGGGATTCCCCTCGTAGTAGATTTTCAAACGGTCCGACAGAATCTCCGTATCCCCCTGAAGGGCCTTTACGTTGCCGATGAATTCTGCATATTTTTCGGCGTCATTCACCACAAGACTTTCTGAGGTAATATGGATTTTCTCCTTTTCGTCGGAACGGTTAGCGGGGGGTGTCTCGGCCAAAACCGTCGGTGGAATCGCGTCCCCGACCCACAGAAACACCATGAAAAAAAAGGCGCCAAAAACCCGTTCAAGAGTGCTATAGTTTAATATTTTCACGCAGGATCCCTTTGACATTTCCTTCAAATATCGCTTGCCGCGTCTTCATATCCAGGGACGCCGAGTCAGCAGTCAGTTCAAATCCCGCCCCTGAGAACGTCACAGGATGGTTTGTGAAAAACAAATGTTCGGCATTGTCGTAGCTAAGGGACTCGGTCCTCAGCACGTATGCCTTGTCCTTCACAACGACATCACCACTGACGCTGATGTTATTCGAATCGGTTCGGACGGTTCCCGATGCGGCGGTCATTGCGATCTCCTCTCGCCCTTCCATGAAAAAAGTCACCGACGGCATCGTAAAAACCGCCCGATTCTCGGCATTAAGATATTCGGCGGAAGCCGCATTAAGGGACCATTCCATGATGCCGTTCCGGACTGCAGTCTGTCGAACGGAGGAAATGGCCATTCCCGCTCCCTCCTGAACCGTTGAGACCAAGCTTTCCGCCTCGCCCATCATACGGCGGTATCCTGTAAAGACTGCAATTACCGCCACCAACGTGACCACGATTAAGAGCAAAAGCATGACCCTGATTTGTTTGAAGGTATTATTTTTCATCATTTACGTATCGATCCATTATTCGCTCCCACGCTCCCTGGGCTTTCAGAAGAGACTCGCACACCTCACGCACCGCCCCGTGGCCGCCCCTGCGGATCGTAACCATGTCCGCATGCTCGATGAGAAGATCGTGGGCGTCAGCGACGGCCACCGAAAGTCCGACGCACCGCATCAACGGCAGGTCTTGAAGATCGTCCCCCATAAAGGCGATCTGGTGGGCCGAAACGCCTGTTGTTGCCACAATGTCATCAAGTACGGCTCGTTTATTTTTGACGCCGTCGAACACCAAGTCGATTGCCAGATTCCGGCATCGATGGCGCAGTGCTTCGGATGTCCGTGCAGTGACGATCCCCACCCGAATTCCCGCATCCATTGCCAGACGGATGCCGAGACCGTCCTTGACGTTGAAGGATTTGCTTTCGACGCCTGCTTCGGTATAGGTAATCCGTCCGTCGGTCATCACACCGTCTACGTCCAGAAGTAGAAGACGAATCTCCTTAAGTTTTTCATTTTTCGCCGAGGTACTATGCGCCGTTTCGCCACCCGGGGTCGGCCCGGAAAGGGTCATGCTACCTCCCGGATCCGTTTCAGTTTTGACAGCAACGGTGCCAGGGTATCGGTCCTCAGGGAATTCGGTCCGTCACATAGAGCATGATCCGGATCGGTATGCACCTCGAGAAAGACGCCGTCCACCCCTGCGGCAACCGCCGCTTTTGCCAATATCGGGGCGAACTCCCTTTGCCCCCCTGACGCCGTGCCTACGCCGCCCGGCAACTGAACGCTGTGGGTGGCGTCGAAAATAACCGGGCAGCCTGTTTTCCGCATAATTCCGATGCCGCGAAAATCAACGACGAGATTATTATAGCCGAAAGAAACCCCTCGCTCTGTTATGACCACGCGATCGTTACCGACGGAGCGGATCTTCTCGACAATATTCGACACATCCCACGGAGCGAGGAACTGCCCTTTTTTAATATTGACTGTCTTCCCGGTCCTGGCAACGGCAAGGATCAAATCGGTCTGCCGAGAGAGAAAGGCCGGAATCTGAATGACATCCAGCACTGCTGCCGCAGCATCCACATCCTGGATGCGATGGACATCCGAAAGGATTCTCAATCCCAGCTTATGCTTGATCCTTTCAAGGATCTTCAGTCCCCTTTCGATCCCCGGGCCACGGAAAGAATGAATCGAGGTCCGATTGGCCTTGTCGTAGGAGGCCTTGAAGATCAGCGGGATATCAAGCACGCCTGATAGTTCCTTAAGAAATGACGCGATCTCAAATACGCGCTGCTCTTCCTCGATGACGCAGGGCCCGGCGATCAGAACAAGCGGTTGCCCTTCGCCCATAAGTAGATTTTCGATATTTACCAAATTATTCATCCTGTTAATTTCCCTTAATAGCTGTTTATCGTGGGCAGGGTGAAAAGTCAAGAAACGAAAAACAGGCCTTGATTACAGTGGTTTTAACTGATATTGTTATTATTGGAGTATCAATGGGATGAACAACATAATTCATTGAAAGATAAGATGAAAACACTTAAAAGTCGGATTTTCCTCATTGTGGGTATCCTGCTCTTCGTAGGACTGGGGACCTTTCTCTATTTCAAACTGGAGGGCCGCGGGCCGACGGTGACGATTCAGGGCATGGATGACGCAGTCCGGGCTGCCCATGAGATCCGTATGAAAGTCTCAGATCCCAAAAGCGGCATCCGGAGCATCAGCATCACCTTGGAAAAGGACGGCAAAAAGGTGGTGCTTTTTGACGAAAATTATCCGTCCATCAACATGATCGTCGGCGGAGAGGTTTTCGAAAAAGATCTGACCGTCACCGTCGAACCGCAGAAACAAGGCTTTTCAGATGGCAACGCCACCCTTCAGCTGACTGCCAAGGATTACGCCTGGCGAAATTGGTGGCATGGCAACAAGACGGTCATCGAGAAGCCCGTGATGATCGACTCCCATGCCCCAAGGATTGAAGTCCTCAGCCGACAGCACAACATTAATCAGGGAGGCTCGGGGCTAGTGGTCTACAAGCTGTCCGAGCCCTGCCTCCGACACGGAGTTCAGGTCGGCGAAAATTTCTTTCAAGGGTATCCTTTGAAAGACGATAAAGACAACCGCCTTATATGCCTGTTTGCACTCGATTATCGTCAAGGAAAGGAAACCCCCATATCCCTCAGCGCGATGGATCGAGCCGGCAATATTTCCAAAACCGGATTTTACCATCATATCCGAAGCCAGACCTTCAAGACGGATTTGATTCAGCTCTCCGATAATTTTTTAGCCCAGAAAATGCCGGAGTTCGATGACACTCTGTTCAAAGCGCCCCCGACGTCGCCGGTGGACAAATTCCTGGCCATCAACAGGGAGATCCGTTCTGCCAATGCTGAAGAGTTCAAGCGCCTGACATCGATTTCCGACGGTATCATCCGATGGAACACCACGTTCTTGAGGTTGCCCAACGCCGCCCGAAAGGCCAGCTTTGCCGATCACCGGGATTACCAGTTTCAGGGGGAAACCATTGACCGACAGGTGCACCTTGGCATCGACCTGGCATCCCTCGCCCACTCTCCGGTCCCGGCCGGCAACACGGGAAAGGTCGTCTTTGCCGGGCCCATCGGCATCTACGGCGAAACCGTTGTCATCGATCACGGCATTGGGTTGTTCAGCACTTATTCCCACTTGAACAGCATTCAGGTGCAACCGAATCAGATGGTAAACCGGGGAGATGTTGTCGGCACCACGGGCACAACGGGGCTTGCGGGAGGCGATCACCTTCATTACGGCATGCTCGTCAGCGGCGTCTTTGTCAATCCGGTGGAGTGGTGGGACCCGGAATGGATCAAGAACAACATAACCCTCAGAATCGATACCGTCGACTGATGTCGTTCAAGAGACGGTAATCCGTCGGATTCAGGAGCCTTCGATGAAAGACTTCAAGGTCAACAAGACCTATCAATCTATCAACCGAAAAATTCAGACCGGAGAAGCTGTGGTGGTGACCGCCGAAGAGATGATCGGGATTGTCAGGGACCACGGTCCGGTGGAGGCAGCGCAACAGGTGGATGTGGTTACCACGGGAACATTCGCTCCCATGTGCTCTTCCGGGGTATTCATCAACTTTGGGCATTCGATTCCCACGATCAAAGCGTCCAAGGTATGGCTCAACAACGTCCCAGCCTATGGCGGCATTGCCGCCGTCGATTGCTACCTCGGCGCAACGGAGCTTTGTGAGGATGATCCTTTGAACAAGGTTCATCCGGGTGAGTTTAACTACGGCGGGGGCCATGTCATCGAAGATCTTCTTGCCGGAAAGAAGGTGCAGCTCCGAGCCACGGGTTACGGCACCACCTGTTACCCCAACACCCGTTTCGAAAAAAAAGTGAGCCTTGAAACCCTCCCCTACGCAGTACTGTGCAACCCCCGAAATGGTTATCAAAACTACAACTGCGCCATCAACCTCACCAACAAGACCGTCTATACTTACATGGGGACTCTAAAACCCAAAATCGGCAACGCCAATTACTGCTCCGCAGGGCAACTGAGCCCCCTGTTCAACGATCCCTACTACAAGACCATCGGCCTGGGAACAAGAATCTTTCTTGGCGGTGGCATTGGTTATGTCACTTGGGCTGGCACCCAGCACAAACCTGCTGTCGACCGAACCCCCCAAGGCACCCCGATGAAGCCTGCGGGGACACTCTTTGTCATGGGGGACATGAAGGGCATGAGCCCGGACTGGATCAAGGGGGTCAGTTTTCAGGGGTACGGATGCTCCCTTGCCGTGGGGCTGGGTGTGCCCATACCCATTTTGAATGAAGAGATGGCCGGATACACCGGCGTTTCCGATGAAGCCCTTTTCACCCAAGTGGTCGATTACGGTTATGACTACGGCAACGGCATCGCCAAAACCTACGGCCGCGTAAGTTACGCTGAACTAAAAAGCGGCTCCATCACCATCGAAGGCGAAACCGTTCAGACCGTTCCCCTCTCGAGCATGGTGAAGGCCCGCCGGATAGCCGACATTCTCAAAGAATGGATCTCCAAGGGGACCTTCCTTCTGGGCGAGCCCCAATTTACGTTGCCGTCTTAACCGCCTCTCGGCCACTCCTTTGAAAAAACGGCAGCCGTATCGAGCAAGATTGACGGCATGAACGGTATGGATCAGATTAGAACCTTTATCGCGTTTAACATTCCGGAAAACGTCTTGCGCCATATCCGGAGCATCCAGGAGACGCTTGCAGCAGGAGGGATCTCCATAAGGTGGACCCCTGTCGAAAACGTTCACCTGACCTTGAAGTTCCTGGGCGATATCCAGCCGACGGCTGTGGAAAAAGTTTTTAAAGCAATGACGGATTCGGTCCACGCCGCATCCCCCCTCCGACTCAGCGCTAAAGGACTCGGGATCTTTCCCGGGATCCATCGGCCGCGTGTGCTCTGGCTCGGCCTCAAAGGGGATACCGCCCTTCTCATCGATCTTCAGAGCCGATTGGATGCCGCTCTTGAATCGATAGGGTTTGCCCCGGAACATAGGCCGTTCAAGGCACATCTCACCATCGGCAGAGCTCGTGGGCCGCTGAACCCCCAAAAGCTTGCATTGCTTATGACCTCAGCGGGTTCCGCCGAATCCCCCCAATTTTCGGTGGACAAACTGATTCTTTTTCAAAGCGAGCTTTATCCCGGAGGCCCGATCTATAGGGAATTGAAAACAGCCGTCCTGGCGGGTTGAGGCGTTCCGATCAACAAGTGATCAGATACCAACGACTTTCAGAAAATGATGGCACCCCGGCAATACAGGACGGTTATGCCGGTCATTGCCCGGCGAACTGCGGTGCGGTTTCACATCACAGTTGGAAAGTCCCTAACAATATGAGACAAATACGAATGTTCCAGGAGGGAAATATGAACATTTCACCGGATAAACAAAAAGCGGTGGAGTCCGCTATCACCCAGATCGAACGTCAGTTCGGCAAGGGATCGATCATGAAACTGGGAAGTAAGGAGGTTCAGAATATCCCCGTTATTCCCTCCGGCTCTCTTGCCCTGGACAAGGCTCTGGGCATCGGCGGCTTTCCCAGGGGGAGAGTCATCGAGATTTTCGGTCCGGAATCCTCGGGGAAGACAACCTTGGCGCTCCATGCCGTGGCCGAAGCTCAGAAGCAGGGGGGAATCGCCGCCTTTATCGACGCAGAACACGCCCTGGATACTGTCTATGCCCGAAAGCTCGGGGTCAATTGCGACGAACTTCTGATATCCCAGCCCGACACCGGCGAACAAGCCCTGGAAATCGCTGATATGCTGGTCCGCAGCGGCGCAGTAGACATCGTGGTAATCGACTCGGTGGCAGCCCTGGTTCCCCGCGCGGAAATCGAGGGAGAGATGGGCGACGCCCATATGGGGCTTCAGGCGCGACTGATGTCCCAGGCGCTTAGAAAATTGACCGGCACCATCGGCAAGACCATGACATCGGTGATTTTCATCAACCAAATCCGAATGAAAATCGGCGTGATGTTCGGCAATCCTGAAACCACAACCGGCGGCAACGCCTTGAAATTCTATGCCTCCCTCCGCCTCGATATCCGACGAATGGGTGCCATCAAAGACGGACAGGAGCAAATCGGGAACCGAACGAAGGTTCGGGTGGTCAAAAACAAGATGGCGCCCCCCTTTCGGGAGGCGGAATTCGACATTACCTATGGAGAAGGCATCTCCCGTACAGGTGATCTGATCGATATGGGCGTTGAAATGGGGATCGTCGAAAAAAGTGGCTCGTGGTATTCCCATGACGGTGACCGCATCGGCCAGGGGCGTGAAAACGTCAAGAAATTTTTAACCGAAAACCCGGAGGTCTGCGACGCCATCCTCAAAAAGGTCCGGGTCGGTTTGGGACTGATCAAGGAAGATCAACCCCAAGCGCCTCCCTTGAACGATGCGGAGTGAGGGCCGCAAGAAAATCTCAAAGAGGGGTGAGTGAGGCCTTACCTAACAGACGACAACATCTTGTGACGGAGAGATCCATGACAGGCAACGACATCCGACAGAAATTTCTTGATTATTTCCAGAAGCATCACCATCAGATCGTGAGAAGTTCTTCCCTCATCCCTCAGGACGACCCGACCCTGCTCTTCACCAATGCGGGCATGGTGCAGTTCAAGCGAACCTTTCTCGGAGAGGAAAAACGCAGCTATGTCCGAGCCGCAACGTCTCAGAAATGTGTGAGGGCCGGCGGGAAGCACAACGATCTGGAAAACGTCGGATATACAGCGCGACACCACACGTTTTTCGAGATGTTGGGTAATTTTTCCTTTGGCGACTATTTCAAGGAAAAAGCCATTGAGTTCGCATGGGATCTTCTGACCAACGGCTACGGACTGCCCGAGAACAAATTGTGGGTCTCTATCTACCTGGATGATGATGAAGCCTTCGACCTGTGGCGAACCGTCGTTGGGGTCCCTGAAGACCGAATCGTCCGTTTCGGTGAAAAGGACAATTTCTGGACCATGGGCGATACCGGCCCATGCGGTCCGTGCTCCGAGATCCACATTGATCGCGGTCCCGCCTTCGGCTGCGGACCGAAATGTAAACTGGGGTGTGAGTGCGATCGATACCTCGAAATCTGGAACCTGGTCTTCATGCAGTTCAACCGGGACCAAACCGGCAAGATGACGCCCCTGCCCAAACCGAGCATCGATACCGGCATGGGTCTCGAACGGATCGTCTCAATCCTCCAGAACGCCACCACCAACTATGATACGGACCTGATCATGCCTATCATGCGCAAAGCCGAGGAACTTTCAGGGCGACGGCTGGGCGAATCGGTGGAGACGGACGTGGCCATGAAGGTCATCGCTGATCACAGCCGAGCCATGGCGTTTTTGATCGGCGACGGTGTCCTGCCGTCCAATGAAGGCCGCGGGTACGTCTTGCGTCGCATCATGCGCCGAGCGATCCGCTACGGGCGTAATCTCCACCTGATACGTCCTTTCCTCCACGAAACCGCCAAGATCGTTTTCGACATCATGAAGCCAGCCTATCCTGAACTCGCCAAGGCAGAGGCCTTTATTACCAACGTTATCCGAAACGAGGAAATCCGCTTCTCCGAAACCCTTGACAAGGGACTCGCCCTGCTCAACGATACCCTGGCCGAGATGACGGAAAGCCAACAGACGGAGGTTCCAGGAGACGTCATCTTCAAACTTTACGACACCTTCGGGTTCCCCGTGGATATCGTCCGAGATGTGGTCCGGGATCGCAATATGACGCTCGACATGGCGACCTTTGACCGACAAATGGCCGAACAACGCGAAAAATCCCGCTCTGTTGCAAGCTTCTCCCAGATCAGCGACGCCTACAAAAAGCTGTCGGCCGACGGCATCATCCCCAGATTCGTCGGATACGAGACCACCGTCTGCGACAGCAACATACTGCTGCTGGTTAAGGACGGGAAAGCGATCGAATCCGCCGCGGAAGGCGACGCCATCGAAATGGTCGTCAAAGAAACGTCGTTTTACGGCGCATCGGGAGGCCAGATAGGTGACACGGGAAAAATCACCGGGGCGACCTTCGAGATGACCGTAACCGATACAGCCAAGGACCCAACCGGGATGATCATCCACAAAGGCAAGGTGACCAAGGGTGCTGTCCGCATAGGGGAAACGGTCAGCCTTTTGGTGGATAAAGCCGCTCGACAAGCCACAGCTTGCAATCACACGGCCACCCATATCCTTCACGCGACCCTGCGGGAAATTCTGGGAGACCACGTCAAGCAGGCGGGTTCTCTGGTCACTCCCGACCGACTCCGATTTGACTTCACTCATTTTTCTCAAGTGGATCCCGAAACCCTCGATCGAATCGAGGCTCGAGTCAACGACCTCATTCGTCGGAACGTCCCGGTGGACATCGTGGAAATGGCGGCCGAAGAAGCCTTTAAAACCGGCGCAATGGCCCTGTTCGAGGAAAAATACGGCGATCGGGTTCGGGTCATCTCCCTCGACACCTTCAGCAAGGAACTCTGCGGCGGCACCCATGCCGGGTTCACAGGGGATATTGGATGTTTCAAGATCATTGCAGAATCGAGCATCGCCTCGGGGGTTCGAAGAATCGAGGCAGTATCGGGCCGGATGGCCGTCGCTTTCATTCAGAAGATGGCCGCCGCCCTCCGAGAGGCCGCTGCCATCCTCAAGGACAAGCCGGATGCCGTTATTCCGAGAATCGAGAAGATCCTGGCGGAAAATCGCGCTCTGGAGCGGGAGATCGAACAACTCAAGTCGCGAATGGCCACCATGTCCGCTGCCGGGATCGACGACGAGATCCGGGAAATCAAGGGCGTCAAGGTACTTGCCAAACGCGTTGCAGCCGATAATCCGGCATCCCTCAGAGACGCAGCGGATAAATTCAAGGATAAGCTCCAGTCCGGTATCGTTGTTCTCGGCAGCGCCGCAGGCGAAAAGGCCATGTTGATCGTGATGGTCACAAAGGATCTGGCCGGACGATTCCACGCCGGAAACATCGTCAAAGAAACGGCGGCGGTTGTCGGCGGGGGCGGGGGAGGACGGCCCGACATGGCCCAGGCGGGCGGCACCCGGCCGGAAAAACTGGATGAAGCCCTCGAATCAGTCTACGGTATCATCGAGAGGACATGACATCATTGTGACGTAACAGCGACAACATGGCTACATGCGACGCAAAACGCAATCACATCCCAGCACAAAGGAGGAATTCCATGAGGATCAGGATACTCGGTATTTCCGGAAGCCCCCGAAAAGATGAGGTCTCCGGCACCTATAAGCTCGTATCCACCGTTCTCGAAAACACCGGCCTCGACTATGATCTGATCTCCCTTCGTGGCAAAACCATCGGCGGCTGCATCGCCTGCCTGGGATGCGCCAAAGACAATGTGTGCAAGGTCAAGGACGATCTGGAGAGCCTTCGGGAGGAAATTGTCGCCGCGGACGCTTATGTCATCGGGGCACCCAACTATTACTCGACGCTGAACGCCGGCACCCATGCCTTCCTGGAACGCTGGTTTCAGTTCCGACACCAGGCGGGGAACCTCCTTTGGGGAAAGCTGGGGGTAGCCGTGGGTGTCGGCGGCATGGACGGCCGCTTTCCTTCGGAGGATATCGAAAAATTCTTCATGTACAGCTTCATCGAAACCATCGCAAAGGTTTCTGGACAGGGTGCGGCCTCGTGCTATTCCTGCGGATATGGTGAAACCTGCAAAGTAGGCGTTCCCAGCATGCTTTATGGGGAGGACGTCAAGATTACCCCGGAGATGATTCCCGATGTCACCAAAGACCCGATTTTGATGCAAGCAGCGGCGGATGCGGGCAAATTGTTGGGATACCGCCTCAAAAACGGTCACGATCGCAAGGCGGTCGCCCAGAAAATGCAACGTCACATGATGCAGATGATGAAAAGTTCCGCATAACCGTTTCCGGCATGAACGTCTAAATCAAATTCAGAGGAGTATCGTGGATCAGAATCCCATACAACAGCTCGACGGTATCATCACATCCCTGAGAAGCGAAGACGGTTGCCCTTGGGACCGGAAGCAGACACCCGAAAGCATTGCCGTATATCTTATCGAAGAGGCTCATGAGCTGCTTGCGGCCATTGAATCCGGCGACACCGGAGATATCTGCGAAGAGCTTGGAGACGTGCTGTTTCAAGTACTTTTTATCGCAAAATTTTTCGAGGAGAAAGATCTTTTCGATATTGAAACCGCAGCCCGGAAAAGCGCGGAGAAGATGATTCGGCGCCATCCGCATGTCTTCGGCGACGTCACCATCACGGAGACCGAGGCGGTCCGCCGACAATGGCACGAAATCAAAAAACAGGAAAAAAACGGGCGCTCCGGTTCCCTCCTGGACTCGGTACCGCGCAACATGCCTGCCTTGATGCGGGCCTACCGAATTTCCGAGCGGGCCGCCCGCACCGGCTTCGACTGGGACGATATCGCCGGCGTCATGGCCAAGGTGGAGGAAGAATGGTCGGAGCTAAAGACTGAAATGGGGAAAAACAGTGCCGAGCTTCCCCGTTCAGAAAAGCATCGGAAGCAGATCGCATTGGAATTCGGCGACGTCCTCTTCACTCTCGTTAACGTCGCCCGGTTTGCCAGGATTCATCCCGAAGCTGCCCTGGTCCGCTCCACTCAGAAATTCGAGCGTCGCTTTCATCACCTGGAACAAACCGCGAAAGTCACCGGCAGAGACATCGATGCGGTTCCACGTCAAGAGAAAGAACATCTCTGGAACCAAGCCAAGAAGATCCCCGTCAAAGACGAAGGCGACCCACGTCCCTAAAGGGTCTGATCCTCGGGTGCCTCCGGTTCATCCCCATCCGAATACCGGCGCCTTTTGATGACCCCCCGTACAAATGCAACAAGGGTGATCACTGCGGCCGTAAAAAAAAGAAGATCATAAAGGTAAACCGTTGTCACCCCCCACCAGGCATCTGTTTTTTGCAGAGACTCACGCCAATCGGCCTCGATTCCGAGGAGAGTCACCCCGAGCGCGGCTGAAAACGCCGCTTCGGGAGAACGGCCGCCTTTCAATTCGGAGAGCACCCGGAGAAGTCCTGCGACACCATAATGTCTGACCACATAGTCGACGATGCTCCTGCTGGCCTCATAGGCCAGTTGAACTTCCGGCCAATCCTGCATAAAATAGTGGTTGACCTCTGCCAGGGAAGGAAGGGTTCCTGACAGGACCGCCCTACGGAGCGCATCTCCCGCTCCGGGGTTTAACAGTTCAGAGATGCCGTCGCTGGCCCATTGGGCAACGCCTTCGTCGAGCCATTTTGGCAGATGAAAGGATGAGATGTGCTGGTGCAACAACAGGTGGCACAGTTCGTGCTTGAGAATGGTTTGGAGCGTCAGCGGGCGAATATGCATCTTGGTGCTGTCGATGACCATCACCCCGGTTTCAGGCATTACAAAGGCTGCGAATAAAGGACGGCCGGTCATGTGATGGAACTGCGTTTCATCATCTAAGAGCCAGACGGTCGCGTCACCCCGATAGGCCCATCCGATCCGACCGGTCAACTCTTCTTGCAGCCGTGGAAATAGGCCTGCGATATCGCCCGCCACACCCTGCAGCGCCGAAGGCGAAAAAACCGTTACACCCGGCTTTTTGGTGTGGTAATAGATCTCGCTCCCTGCAGGAGGGGGAAGTATCCAGAAAACGGGGAGAACCATCAGGATACCCGATAAAATGTGAAGGGTCCTCCCCATCCCCGTCTCAATTTTGGGACGGCATCTATTTTTTACAGAGTCCATCGAAGGTGATGGTCACGTTGACGTTGACATTGATGTCCTTGAGAAGGGCAATTTCCTTAACCTTGTCGATCAATTCCCCAAGAGCCTGGATCCCTTCGCCGGTGGAATCCGGCAATGTCAGGGTGGACCCAACACCGATGCTTTTCCTTTCGGAAGGTCTCATCTGCTCTTTTCGCGGCCTACCCCCTCGCATCTTCGCTATCGAGGCCTTCTTCGCCGGTCTCGATACGACGTATTTACCCAAAACGGGAAAATCCTTGAGCGCTTGGTCCAGCGAATATCGCTCCTTGCCAGTTTTGAGGGTCATCCCGTAAGCCTGCTTGGGTGATAGTTTCAAAAACTCGTCCACCACCCGATAGGTAAATCGATTCCCGTCGCGTTCCTTTTGAATGAAGTATCCCAACTCACATTTATCTGTATCGGTAATGCGAGAAAGCATACTCGCGATATCCTGCACTTTCACGACCTTCCCGGAGGTCCCCGATATGATGTCGGTGATGTCTTTTGAGCGAAGCGGATCCCCACTCATCAGGGTTTCGATGATCAGATGCACTGTACTTTTTTTTTCCTTGGCTGCCATTTGTCGTTCCCTCTGCGCTTCTTCTTCTCTTCTGGTTGAATTCTTCTCTGACTGCCCGCAGGCCCCAAACAATTTCGACAAACTGAACATGGGACGGTATTGTCGAATATTTCCTGGATATCTTTTTAAAATTCTATGTATTATTATGGTTTTTGTCAAAAATTATATTCTACTATGGCCCAACACTCTAAAAATAGAAGCAAGTCTAACGCTATCGTATTTATTTTTATAGAAATATCAACTCATAGATCAGCCACGGATTCACGATAAACATTCCGAGGCGAAAATCATGAGGCGCGCATCCTCGGTTTCCAAAACCTTTCTCATTTTTCATTTGCTCGAAGTTTCATTGGAAAGCGCTTAGCCGAAAGGCGTATGCCCCCCGACGCCACCGGTCGTGAAGGTTCGCCTGGGGTTATCTATCAGAAATGGATATGGGAGAGATTATGACGGACATGAAGCTTATCCGTTACGCGCGTGACGCTCTGGATTGCGGGTGCATAAAACCCTTGAAAAGAATAACCCGGCCTGGGTTCGCCATGGCACCCAGGTCCGGGGCGGCCCATAAATACTGACCGAATCCAAGGCCGCATAGAAAGCCGGTCAGTGAAGAGGTCTTACACGCCTTTACCGGTATGAGCGATGCCCCTTTCAATAATTATATTATAAACGATTCATCCGAAAATTTCAACGTTCTTCACGCAGGATGGTCATTATTATATTACATCATTATATCGCACTCGGAATGCCATTGTTGACAGCGCCGGCGGCATCGTCTTACAATCTTACTTTACTTTCGACTTTCATGATGGTGACCAGATAGAGGTGCCGGGAGGATACGGCCCGCGCCCCTTCAGCGGTGAGTTTTAGTGCCGCTTAAGCGCCGCGAAGGATCAGTGGCCCGGACTGTTTGAGCGCCAGTGAGTTTCCGGGCCGCCCGGAGCAAGCTTTAGCGGCACTTGAACGAAACCGCGCGGGGCGTGGGCTGTATCCTCCCGGCACCGGCCTATGAAGGTCGAAAGTTGAGAATCTTATTTAAAGGAATATCCTCTGGTATTCTTACCTGATTGCCGGAATTTTTTTTGGATATGGAGATGGTTGCCTACATGATGACGCCGCGACGTAAGCAGAAAACACCCAAACAGGCAGGGCTTCGCGAACATACCAATAGCGCGAAGCTTCCGAGGAAGGTGCTTCGTCAAGTGGACACGGTACTCCGAAAGGCATTCAGAGACCTTCGAAAGACCCTTTACGAGCATGAGGTCTACGATATTCTCGGTCATATCGGCTTGGCGACGCCGAAATACGTTTTTGTGACCGCCCCGGACCAGATCGATGAGGCCGTGATACGCCGATTCAACCACGACATGGTACTCAAGGTTGTATCCCCGTCTATCGCCCACAAGCAGCAGTTGGGCGGCGTGAGAAAAGTGCGGAATCCAGACCCGCTTTTTGTTCGATTCGTTCTCGAACAGATGAAAAGCGAGGTGCTGTCTCATTTCGAAGGGCCGAATTCTCCTGAAATCCGTGGCTTTCTTCTCGAGGAATACATCCCTCATACCCAAGCCCTGGGGTATGAAGTTCTTCTCGGGTTCAAGGCGGATCCCGCCTTTGGTCCGGTGCTGAATCTCAGCAAAGGCGGCGACGACGCCGAATTTTTTGCCAGACATTATGATCCGGCCAATCTCTCCCTGCCCCCTCTCACGCGAGATGAAGCCCTTAAAATGGTCACGGCACTCAAGATCCGGCATAAATTCGAAGCCATCGGCCATCCCGAATATCTCGTCTATCTCGCTGAGGCCGCCAGAAAGCTGAGCCTTCTGGCCTACCATTACTCCTTTATCACCGATCCCCGGCCCGAATTCATCATTGCAGCCCTGGACGTCAACCCATTTGTCTTCGCCAGGGACCACCGCTTCGTGGCGGTGGATGGCTTTGCTCAATTCCACCCATCCCAATGTGAGCAATACCGCGCCTCGAACATCAATACCCATCGCCTGGACGGATTTTTCAAGCCCGAAGGCATTGTCGTCATCGGCGTTTCAGCCAATCCGGGAAAACACAGCATCGGACGAAACATCGCCCAACAGCTCCACGACATGGGTCGTCAGGACATCTTCCTTGTCAATCCCAAAGGGGGACGCCTCCGCCTGGATAACGTCGATTACACCCTTTACCCCTCTCTTGCGGCATTGCCGCACCCCGTGGATCTGGCCGTGTATGCAGCTCCGGCCCGTATGGCGCCGGAAAGCATCCGCACTATGGGAGATCAGGTGAAAAAGGCCCTCATCCTGATACCCGGTATCCCTCCGGAGATCGACTATGCCGGGTATACCCGCCTGCTGGATGCGGCGGTACCGCGGGGACTGCGCGTCATCGGCCCCAATTGCATGGGCGTGTTCCATGCCCCCGGTCCGGAAAGTGAAGGCCTCAACACCCTGTTCATCGAAGACAAAAGGCTCGATCTAAAATCTTCCGACGATAGCAACACGGTACTGCTCACCCAAAGCGGTGCGTTTTCAGTGACGGCCATCGACAAGCTTCAGCGCTCGCGGATCTTTAAGGCAATCGTCAGTTTCGGCAACAAATACGATGTCCAGATCCCGGATCTCATCGCTTATTTCTCAAAAAAACCCGGCGTCGAAGTGATATCACTGTATATCGAAGGACTCGATCCGGGAGAAGGACGGGAATTTTTCGAACTGGTCCAAAATCTCACCCAGCCCATCATCGTCTATAAATCGGGAAAGACCGACGCCGGTGCTCGGATCACCGCATCCCATACGGCCTCCATGTCTGGCAGCTACGATGTCTTCCGGGCGGCCTGCCGCCAGGCGGGCGTTCTCTTGGTGGAGCATATCGAAGACCATTACGACGCCGTCAAGATATTCTCCCTGCTCTCCCGAAAGCGCCCTGCAGGAAATCGAGTGGCCGGTGTGGTGAACGCTGGTTTTGAGTCGGCCGTAAGCGCCGACGAGTTAGCGTGCCTGACGCCGGCCGAGCTTTCACCCTCCACCATCGATGCCCTGAAGCGGCTGGATACCGCCGGACTGGTCGATACCCGCTCCTCTTTTCTGGACATCACACCCATGGCCGACGATCACATGTACGGAGAATTTGTCCGATGGGTCTTGGCAGACGAAAACGTGGATTGTGTTTTCGTTTCCGTTATTCCCCACACCGGTACACTAAAAACCTTGCCGGAAAACTGCCGTGACCCCGGCAGCCTGGCCAACCGTCTGATCGCCTTGGAAAAATCATCCCCAAAGCCCATGGTTGTCTCAGTGAACGCGGGTCTGTATTATCAGGATTTCGTTAACATTTTGGAAGAAAAGGGCCTGCCCGTCTACACGGATATCCGGTCGGCGATTCGGTCCCTGGATCGCTTCTCGGCGTTCCATCTCGCTCACCGCTCATAGTTTCATGGGATGGGATCAATACCTGCAATCTTTTTTAATTTCTGTGAGATACCCTGTATGATCGAGACCTGATCGCTGAAAATTTTTGCATGGGCATAGAGGAAAGGGTCCTTGCGGGTGTTCATCAGGATATCCTTTGAAGCATCCATGGCCTTCAAGGGTTCCTGGAGTTCATTGAAAAAGGCCTTGGCCACCTTGGCGATACTCTCATTCCGTTCTCGACGGATCAAGGCCTCCTCGGAGGCGATTTCTTCCGAAATGTCCTCGAGCATCCCCAAAACCCCGATCACCGTCCCCTCCTCGTCGTGATAGGGAAACGAACCAGTGTCCCAATAGATCGTCCTGCCCTCTTTCCGCCGAAACTCCTCGATCACCTCAAAGCCCCGCGTGTTGGTTTCCATGGCGAATTCTCCGTAACGCTTGAGAAGCTCGGCATCCGACCAAGAGAGGTCTTCGTCAGTCTTTCCGGCGATGTTCTTGGGGTTCTCAAGGCCCACAAGCCTGGCGAAATTCTTGTTGCAGCCCAGATATCTGGAATTGGCGTCCTTCCAGAAAATGCACTGGGGAATATTGTCCATGGCCAGTTGCAGGATCTCCTGGGATTCCCGGAGAGCCTTCTCCGCCCGTTGTTTTTCTTCGATTTCCCGCTGCAACTTCCTGTTGGTAGCGATGAGTTCACGTGTCCGCTCCTCGACGAGATCCTTGAGCCGGTCCCTGGTCTGCTGCAGGATCGACTGGATTCGCCGACTTTCGGTCAGCTCCCGTTCTTTTTGGATGAGTTGGTACTGCCGAACACCGGCCTTGATGGCGTCATCGAGGATCTCAGGTTTGCAAGGCTTGGTCATGAAGCGAAAAATATATCCCTCGTTAACCGCTTCCATGACGATATCGAGATCCGCATAGCCGGTGAGCATCATTCGGACACTGTCTGACGCAGTCGCTCTCACCCGAGCCAAAAATTCGATACCATCCATGCCCGGCATGCGAAAATCGGAAATAATGACCGCATATGGCCCTTTCTGTGCCATCATGGTCAAGGCCTGCTCTCCGTCTTTGGCGGCGTCCATGTCAAAGGACTTCTTTATGTACCGCCGATAGGCATCCAGCATCTTTACGTCATCATCGACAATCAAAATTTTTTCCCGTTGCACGATCCACCCCTCTTGTGAGTTGCAAAAAATTTGTCTGCTTGAACTACTCACCGCTTGCCAAAGCCGCACTGACCAGAGGTGTTCCGCGAGCTCGTTTTCCCTGCAAAGGTTTCGATTCCGCTATAAGTTTTCTGTACATGAAACGGAACATGCATTCAAGCGCTTATCTTCGAACTTCAGAACCGAATGCCGCAACGCGCCCCCCGCTGCACCTGATGGCATCAGAGAGCAGAGAAACCACATCGGTATTGACTAATCCACTCTCTCCCATTAATATAATCAGCTTATGCTAATTTTGAGACATCGATAACCATTAAGGACATCCCAAGCGTCATGATTCAGCTGATCAGAGGTTTTAAGGATATTTTACCTGGTGAGGTCGAGCTCTGGCAGGAGATCGAGCGGATCTCCCGCGAGCTTTTTGAAACCTTCGGGTTCAAGGAGATCCGGATCCCCATCATGGAGAACACCGAGCTTTTCGCCCGCAGCATCGGTGAACACACAGACATCGTGGAAAAGGAGATGTACACCTTTCCAGACCGGAAGGGGGACCTCATCACCTTGCGCCCCGAAGCCACCGCCTCGGTCGTCCGGTCATACATACAACACAAGATGTATGCCGTAGATCCGGTCCGAAAATTCTACACCATCGGCCCCATGTTCCGGCGTGAAAGGCCCCAAAAGGGCCGGTACCGCCAGTTTTACCAGATCAACGCCGAGGTCATCGGCGTCGACGCCCCTTACGTCGATGCCCAGCTGATTTTTATCCTCGCCACCCTCCTCGATCGCCTGAAAATCTCCGACGTGGCGGTGCACATCAATTCTCTGGGATGCCCTGAATGCCGTCCCGCCTTCCGAAAGGCGCTGACCGCGCTTCTGGAAGACAAAAAGGAGGACCTCTGCGCCGACTGCCTTCGCCGCAGCAGCACAAACCCGCTCCGGGTGCTGGACTGCAAAGTCCCCGCGTGCCGCGAGGCCATGGCCGACGCACCGCCCCTCCTCGACTACCTTTGCGACGGCTGCGCCAACCATTTTGCATCGGTTCAGCGCACCCTCAATGGACTGGGCGTACCCTTCGTCATCGACAAGCAGCTGGTGCGGGGACTCGACTACTACACCCGGACCACCTTCGAAATCCAGACCGGGGCACTGGGCGCCCAGAGCGCGGTTGCCGGCGGTGGCCGCTACGATGGGCTGATCAAAATGCTGGACGGACCCGACATGCCGGCGATCGGATTTGCCATCGGATTCGACCGGCTTGTGGAGATCGTGGGGCTTAAACAAGTCGATTTCGAAAAAACGCCCCGGCTCTTCATCGCGGCCCTGGGTGAGGACTGTGCCGAAAAAGCTTTTGATTGGGTGTGCCGGCTCGGGTTGGCGGGAATTCACGCGGAGATGGACATGGCAGTTCGAAGCCTCAAGAGCCAGATGAAGCAGGCCGACCGGTCCCGGGCCGCCTTCGTGCTGATCATCGGAGAAAGTGAACTGGCATCCGGAAACGCCATACTGAGGAACATGCGAACGAAAGCACAGTCCCCGATCGCCATAGACGCCAACACCGTGAAAAACGTCATCGCCCACATTCGCCCACATGCAACATAATCTGAAAGGAGACGATTCATTGTCGGATTTATTAGGTGACATGCGCCGAACCCATCGATGTGGTGAGCTGGGCGCCAAGGATATCGGTAAGGATGTCGTGCTGATGGGATGGGTTCAGCGCCGCCGGGATCACGGCGGTGTCATCTTCATCGACCTCAGGGATCACCAGGGGATCACCCAGGTGGTCTTTAACCCCGAGGTGGACCTCACTCTCCACGAAAAGGCCCACCGCCTTAGGAACGAATACGTCATCGGTGTCCGGGGACGTGTCGACGCCCGTCCGGAGGGCATGATCAACCCGAACATCACCACCGGCGAGATCGAGATCACAGCCGGTGAACTGCAGATCTTCAACACTGCCGAGACGCCCCCATTCATGATCGAAGACCGGATCGAGGTGTCGGAGAATATCCGTCTTAAACACCGGCACATCGACCTTCGCCGCCCCAGCATCCAGCGGAACATTATCACGCGGCACCGGGCATCGGCCACTGTCCGGAACTACCTCAACGGCCTCGGGTTTCTCGATCTGGAAACGCCCATTCTCACCCGGAGCACGCCCGAGGGCGCGCGGGACTATCTGGTTCCGAGCCGGGTCAACCCAGGACAGTTCTACGCCCTGCCCCAGTCGCCTCAGCTCTTCAAGCAGCTCTTCATGATCGCCGGATTCGACCGCTACTATCAGATTGTCCGCTGTTTCCGGGACGAAGACCTCCGGGCCGACCGCCAGCCCGAATTCACCCAGATCGATATGGAGATGTCCTTCGTGGGCGAGGAAGACATCATGACCGTCTCCGAGGGCATGATCCGCCTCCTGTTCAAGGAAATCCTCGACCGGGATCTTGAACTCCCTTTCCAGCGGCTCACCTACGCCGAGGCGGTTTCACGCTACGGCCTCGACAAGCCGGATATCCGTTTCGGCCTGGAACTGACGGACCTTACGGACATCGTGGCCGACTCCGGCTTCAAGCTCTTCGCTTCGGCGGCAGCGGGCGGCGGCGTCGTCAAGGCCATCAATGTCAAGGGCGGCGGCGACTTCACCCGGAAGGAGCTCGACGACCTGGCCAATTTCGTCACCGTCTACCGGGCCAAGGGCCTGGCCTGGATCAAGGTGAAGCCTGACGGATGGCAGTCGCCCATCGCCAAGTTTTTCACCGACGCGGAAAAACAGGCCTTGACCGAACGGCTCGATTTGGCACCCGGGGACCTGATCCTTTTCGGTGCCGACGACGCCCGTATCGTCAACGACAGCCTGGGCAACCTGCGGAACCACCTGGGCCGGAGGCTCGGCCTCATCGACGACGCCACCTACGCCTTCACCTGGGTCACCGATTTCCCCATGTTCGAATACGACGAGACGGAAAAACGCTACCAGGCCCTCCACCACCCCTTTACGGCGCCCCTGGAGGACGACTGCGACAAGCTGGAAAGCGATCCTTTGTCCGTCCGATCCCGGGCCTATGATCTCGTCCTGAACGGCTTCGAGATCGGCGGCGGCAGCATCCGCATCCATCAGATCGATCTCCAGCGTCGGATTTTCAAGGCACTGGGCATGGCGCCCGCGGAATACGAGGAGAAGTTCGGGTTCCTCCTTTCGGCCCTGGCCTCGGGCGCACCGCCCCACGGCGGCATCGCCTTCGGGTTCGACCGCCTGGTGATGCTCCTCTGCGGAGAGCAGTCCATCCGGGACGTCATCGCCTTCCCCAAGACCCAGCGGGCCGCCTGCCTCCTCACCGGCGCCCCGTCAGAACCTGCCAAGGCCCAACTGGACGAGTTGGCCATCAAGGTGAGGAAGATCCAGATGGAGGGCTGATCAGCACACGAATATTTTTCCCGGGGAACACATTTTTCACTTGACTTCATCCCGGGTTTTCCACTATATAGGCTTTCGTTTCAACCGATCCCCAGTAGCTCAGTCGGCAGAGCAGGTGGCTGTTAACCACCGTGTCCGTGGTTCGAGTCCGCGCTGGGGAGCCAAAATTCTATCCGCTGAAATCAGCGGTTCTTATTTAACACAAGACCCTGTGGGTTGATCCCCACGGGGTTTTGTCATTTCTGCCCTGCCTTCGCCGACTTACGCCGACGGGCACATCCTTCCCGATTCTCCGTTTCGACGCTCTCCGCCCGGGGTTGCGATGCAACCGTGGGGGTTCAGCCGCGGTTTTCGCAAATGTCCTTTCCTGATTCTCCCATTCTCCGTTTTTTGAATCCGGCTATTTAACAGCCCGGTTCCCCAAAGCCCCTGCGCCGACATCAAACACCATCCTCCGGTAGGTATCAGCCGGAAGCCGGACCAGGGGGTTCGGCGGCAAGTTGATCACCAGACAGCGGATGCGGCCGTGAGAACGGAGACCGTTGTGGGTGCCGACGACATCGCTCTCGTGCGGTGTCGGACGGGCTCCAACGGTTCCTGACCAAGGTCGTTCATCCCGCGGCATCCACAACGGTCCTTCCAGCGGCCTTCCGCGAAGGAGGACCGGATGCAGGCTGAAACCAACATCCCCGACACGATTGAA
>Ga0209164_1000549_pt1 | contig 83304 bp, 87 predicted proteins | sample MTBNYHSulfiMetaG_FD_187458 | JGI IMG/M metagenome (GOLD analysis project Ga0209164, IMG submission 187458) | Enrichment culture microbial communities from rom New York Harbor, USA that are MTBE-degrading - MTBE-NYH (New York Harbor Sulfidogenic)... | ecosystem: Environmental > Aquatic > Marine >... | reverse complement strand
AGACCCGCGAGCAGGCCCTGGCGGCGGTCGCCGCGGTCGAGGTCGAGTACGAGGCGCTGCCGGTGCTCGGCTCGCCCGCCGAGGCGATGGCCGAAGGAGCGCCGCAGATCCACGAGGAGTGGGCGAACGTCTGCCTGACGCAGCCGCAGGTCAAGGGCGACGCCGCGAAGGCCTTCGCCGAGGCCGCCCACGTGGTCGAGGGCCACTACCGCACCCAGATCAACCACCAGGCGCCGCTCGAGCCCGAGACGTGCCTCGCCTTCTTCGACGGCGAGGGCGACGACGCGCAGCTGGTCGTGGTCGGCCGCAGCATCAACATCCACAAGCACCTCGCCATGCTGCAGGACGCGACCGGCTGGGAGAACATGCGCTACGAAGAGGCCTACGTCGGCGGGCAGTTCGGCATCAAGATCGACGTGACGTCGGAGGGCATCGCCGCCGCCGCCGCCGTCCACTTCCGCCGCGCCGTCCGCTACGTGCCCAGCCTCCCGGAGACGATGTACCTGAGCCCGAAGCGGCATCCCTTCGACATGAAGGTCAAGCTCGCCGCCGACGCGGAGGGCAACCTGACCGCCCTCGGCATGGACGTGATCGTCGACAACGGCGCCTACAACTCGATGGGCAACGTCGTCATGAACAGGGCGATCATGATGCTGTCCGGCTCCTACGACATCCCCAACGTCGACGCCATGGCGCGTCTCGTGTACACGAACAACCCGTGGGGCGCCGCGGCCCGTGGGGCCGGCCCGCCCCAGGTGAACTACGCGCTCGAGAGCTCCATGGACCGGCTGGCACGCACGATGGGGATCGACCCTCTCGAGTTCCGACGCCGCAACTCGCTGCGCCCCGGGCGGTCGAAGTCGACGGGGCAGGTCGTCGAGGAGTGGCCGTACCCGGAGCTCTGCGACGCGATCACGCCGGCCTACGAGCGCGCGGTGCGCGAGGCGCGCGAGGCGAGCACCGCGAAGAAGAAGCGGGGCGTCGGCCTGGCGGGCGGCTCCTTCGGCATCGGTGGCCCCAACGACCAGAGCATGGTCGCGGTCGAGCTCGACCCGGACGACGGCGTCACCGTCTACGCCGCCGTCGCCGACCCCGGAGAGGGCAACGACTCGATGCTGCAGCAGCTGACGGCGGACGCCATGGGTCTGCCCCTCGACAAGGTGCGGCTGGTCACGCGGACGACGGAGCTCACGACGGCCAACGGTCCGGCGGCCGCCAGCCGCCACACGTACATGTCCGGCGGGTCGCTGCTCGACGCCGTCAGGCAGCTCAAGGAGGCGATGGCGTCCTCCGGCGCCTCGACCTTCGCCGACCTGCAGAAAGCCGGCGTCGCGACCCGCTACATGGGCACGAAGAAGATGGAGGTCGGCAACCTCGACCCGGAGACCGGGCAGGGACCCTCGTTCCAGTCGCAGGTGCACGCCGTGCAGCTCGCCGAGGTCGAGGTCGACACCGAGACCGGGGAGGTCCGCGTCCTCACCATGACGTGCGCCGTGGACGCGGGCACGGTCATCCACCCCGACAACGTCGTCGGTCAGCTGCAGGGCGGCATGGACATGGGGGTAGGGCTGGCGCTGCGCGAGGAGTACGTCGCCGGCGAGACGAAGGACTGGGTCACCTTCAAGTACCCGAGCATGGAGACGGCGTTCGACATGGACGTCATCATCCGCGAGACGCCGAGGAAGTACGGCAGCAACGGCTCCGTCGGCGTCGGCGAGATGACCCTGGTGCCCACGGCGCCGGCCGTGCTCAACGCCATCGAGGACGCGACCGGCGCCCGCGTCTACGACCTGCCCGCGACTCCCGACAGGGTCAAGGCGGCGCTGGCTGCCGCGCGGTGACGGCGGTCCCGGCGTCCGGCGGCGGCTCAGGCGGGCAGCTCGGCCTGAGCCGCCGCTACCGGGACGTCGCCGGTCGCCGGGTCCTGTTCGACAACGAGGGGTTCCTGTGGAGCGCGGACGACTGGAGCGAGGACCTCGCGGCGGCGCTGGCGCGAGAGTCGGGGCTCGACGAGCTCGGCGAGGCGCACCGGCGCGTGCTCCGCTTCCTGCGCGAGTACTACGCGCGCAACGGCCGCGCGCCGCTCAACCGGCAGCTCGCCGAGGGCACGGGGATGCGGCTGCTGGAGCTCGAGGGTCTGTTCCCCGGCGGCATCAAGCAGGGCGCCCGCCGTCTCGCCGGCCTGCCCAACCCCAAGACCTGCACGTGAGGCCGGGGCCGTGACCGAGCGGGGCGTCTACCTCGACCACGCCGCGACCTCGTTCCCCAAGCCGCGCGAGGTGCTCGACCGGATGGTCGAGACCTACGCGCGGCTCGGCGTCTCGCCGGGTCGCGGCGGCTACGACCTCTCCGTCGAAGCGGCCGCCTTCGTGGACGCGACGCGGAGGCAGCTCGCCGACCTCTTCGACGCGCCCGACCCCGACCGCGTCGTCTTCGCGAGCAACGCCACCGACGCGCTCAACCTGGCGATCCAGGGCATGACGCGCCCCGGCGACCACGTCGTCTCCACGCGCCTGGAGCACAACTCCGTGCTGCGGCCGCTGACCCACCTGCGCGCGAGCGGGCGGATCGAGTTCGACCTCGTGCCGTTCGACGGCGCGGGGCTCGTCGACCCGGACGACGTGGCCCGGGCGCTCCGCCCGGGCACGAGGCTCGTCGTCGTGACGCACGCCTCACAGGTCCTCGGCACCGTCCAGCCGGTGGCGGAGATCGCCGCCGTCTGCGCCGGTCGCGGCGTGCCGCTGCTCGTCGACGCCGCGCAGAGCGCCGGACACGTGCCGGTGCTGCTCGGCGCCTGGGGGCTGGGCGCGATCGCCTTCACCGGGCACAAGGCGCTGCTCGGCCCCAGCGGCATCGGCGGGCTCGCCCTGGCCCGTGACGTCGACGTGGCCTCGACGCGGTTCGGCGGCACAGGCGTGGATTCGGCCAGTCTCACGCACACGCCGTCGTTCCCGCATCGCCTCGAGGCGGGGACCCTGAACTTCCTCGGCGTGGCCGGGCTCTCGGCAGGGCTCGCACACCTGCGCGCCGCCGGCCCCTCCGAGAGCCATCGCCGCCAGATCCGTATGGCGCGCCGGCTGCGCGACGGTCTCGAGGGGCTCCACGCCGTGGTCGTCCACAGCCCCGAGCCGCGGGAGGGTGACGTGCCCGTGCTGAGCTGCAGCGTGACGGGCATGTCGCCCTCCGACGTCGGCGCCGTCCTCGACGCGGACTACGGCGTGATGGTGAGGACGGGCCTGCACTGTGCGCCGCTCGTCCATCGCGACCTGGGCACGGGCGCGCAGGGCGCGGTCCGGTTCAGCCTCGGTCTCTCGACGACGGAGGCCGACGTCGACCGCGCCCTCGAGGCGATGACCGCGATCGCCGGCAGCCGCGGCCGCCACCCCGGCTCGCGCTGAGCTCAGACGCCGACTCCATCCTGTCCAGTTTCGTCCAGCCCATTTCATCCGACTGTCCATACTCACGGCAGCCGGGTCACTCTAGATTGCGGTCGCTTCTCCGAGCGCTCGAGTCCTAAGGGCCCCTGGCCTATGGAGCTTGCGCCGGCAGGGTACAGCGGGAAACCGCCGTGTCTCCCAGTGCGGAAAGGAGAGGTCTCGCCCGGGCATCGCCCGGCACGCCCCTTTCCCACCGAGCTCACGGCCGGCGTCCTCCCGCGGGGGATAGGCACCTCGTCACCCTGCCTCGCCGGACTCGCAGCGCTCGGAGGAGCCACCGTCTCGACCGCCCCGGGCCCGCAGCGGCCCGGGGACAGGTCGTGACCGTCAGCGTCGGCCGAGCGCGAAGGGGTGAGAGCGTCCGCAGAAGCCATCGTTCGTCGCCGTAGCCCGGTCGCCGCGCCGCGCGGGTGTCCCGCGTGCGCTGCGCGGCGGCCTCAACGTCGTCTCCAGGAGTCGTGAATGGAACGGAAGCTGCTCTACGTCAACGGTGCCCCGACCCTCGTCATGTGCGAGCCGTCGCAGAAGCTCTCCGACGTGCTCCGCGGCCAGCTCGGCCTCACCGGCACCAAGGTCGCCTGCGGGCAGGGCCAGTGCGGCTCCTGCTCCGTGATCCTCAACGGCAAGGTCGTGCGCTCGTGCTCGACGACCATGAAGCGCGTGCCCGCCGAGTCCGAGGTCACGACCATCGAGGGCATCGGCCGGCCCGGCGACCTGCACCCGCTGCAGCTCGCCTGGATGGTCCACGGCGGCGCCCAGTGCGGCTACTGCTCGCCCGGCTTCATCGTCTCCTCGAAGGCGCTCCTCGACGAGAACCCGGACCCGACGCGCGAAGAGGTGCGCGACTGGTGGCAGAAGCACGCCAACGTCTGCCGCTGCACCGGCTACAAGCCGCTCGTCGACGCCGTCCTCGACGCCGCCAGGGTCGTGCGCGGCGAGATGACGATGGAGGAGCTCGACTACAAGGTGCCGGAGGACGGCCACATCTGGAACACGCGCTTCCCGCGGCCGACCGCCCTCGCCAAGGTCACCGGCACCATCGACTACGGCGCCGACTACGAGCTCAAGATGCCGCCCGGCACGCTGCACTGCGCGGTGGTCCACGCCAAGGTCTCGCACGCCAACGTGCTCTCCATCGACGTCTCCGAGGCCGAGAAGATGCCCGGCGTCGCCAAGGTCGTGACGCACAAGGACGTCAAGGGCCGCAACCGCATCAACGGCCTCGTCATGTTCCCCGAGGACACGCTCGCCGACGGCTGGGAGCGCCCGATCCTCTGCGACACCAAGGTCTACCAGTACGGCGACGCGCTCGCCATCGTCTGCGCCGACACCGTCGAGCAGGCCAGGGCCGCGGTCGACAAGGTCAAGGTCGAGCTCGAGGTGCTGCCGGCCTACATGAACGCCCTCGACGCGATGGCCGACGACGCCATCGAGATCTACCCCGGCACGCCCAACGTCTACTTCGAGCAGCCGCTGATCAAGGGCGACGAGACGAAGGAGATCTTCACGAAGGCGGCCCACGTCGTCGAGGGCAAGTACTACCTGCAGCGCCAGCCGCACCTCTTCTTCGAGCCCGACTGCGGCTTCGCCTACACCGACGACGAGGGCCGGCTGACGATCCACTCGAAGAGCATCGCGCTGTACATCCACGCGGCGATGATCGCCGAGGGCCTCGGGGTCGAAGAAGACAAGCTGCGCATGGTCCAGAACTACTCGGGCGGCACGTTCGGCTACAAGTTCTGCCCGACGCTCGAGGCCCTGGTCGGCGCCGCGCACATGGCGACGGGACGCCCGGTCTACCTCAAGTACGACTACTGGATGTCGATCGCCTACACCGGCAAGCGCTCGCCCTTCTTCTTCCACTGCAAGCTCGCCGCCGACGAGGACGGCAAGTTCCTCGCCATGGACAACGAGTGGTACGTCGACCACGGCCCGTACATGGAGTTCGGCGACAACCTGACCCAGCGCGGCCTCTTCTGCGGCTCGGGCTACGACATCCCCAACATGCGCGGCGGGGGCAAGCTCGTGCGCACGAACCACGGCTGGGGCGCGCCGTTCCGCGCCTGGGGCTCGCCGCAGTCGTTCTTCGCCCAGGAGAGCGTCGTCGACGAGCTCGCGAGGAAGATGGGCATGGACCCCTTCGAGCTGCGCTACAAGAACCTCGCCCGTCCGGGGGCGACGTTCCCGTGGGGCCAGGAGTACGAGATCTACGTGCTGCCTGAGCTCTTCGACAAGATGAAGCCCTACTACGACGAGGCGAAGAAGCGTGCCGCCGCGGAGTCGACGGACGAGGTCAAGAAGGGCGTCGGCATCTCCCTCGGCATCTACACGTCGCAGGCCGACGGGCAGGACGTCGCCAACGCCTCGGCCGAGCTGCGCCCGGACGGCGGCGTGCGCATCTACAACACCTGGGAGGACCACGGCCAGGGCTCCGACGCCGGCACCCTCGGCACGGCGCACGAGGCGCTGCTGCCCCTGGGCCTCACGATGTCGCAGATCAGCCTCGACATGAACGACACGGGGACCTCGCCCGACAGCGGCGGCGCCGGCGGCAGCCGCTCCCAGTTCATGGTCGGCAACGCCATCAAGGACGCCTGCGAGAAGCTCCTCGCGGCGATGAAGAAGGACGACGGGAGCTACCGGACGTACGACGAGATGGTGGCCGAGGGTATCGACCTGCGCCACGAGGGCAGCTTCACGGCCGAGGTCAGCACGCTGATCGACAACCACACCGGGCAGGGCGAGCCGAACATGCAGTACATGTACGCCTGCTTCCTCGCCGAGGTCTCCGTCGAGACGGCGACCGGCAAGGCGTACGCCGACCACCTGCTCATCGCCGCCGACGTCGGCGTGATCAACAGCCGGCTGAACGTCGACGGGCAGATGTGGGGCAGCCTCTCGCAGGGCGTCGGTCTCGCGCTGCGCGAGGACTTCGACGACCTCGAGAAGCACACCTCGATGCGTGCCTGCGGCATCCCGTACCCGAAGGACTTCACCGACAACCTGACCGTCATGTACATCGAGACCCCGCGGCCGGCGGGGCCGTACGGCGCTGCCGGATGCGGCGAGATCCCCCTGACCGCGCCGCATGCCGCTATCATCAACGGTATCGACGACGCCTGCGGCGCCCGCGTGCGCCATCTGCCGGCGCTGCCGGAGAAGGTCCTCGCCGCCATGAAGGAGGACATCCAGGCCTGGTAACGGCGGACGTACGCTCCGCCCACCGGGCGGAGCGAGCGTCGCCCGGCCGGCGCCGGCCGTGAGGTCGGCGCCGGCCGGGCCGCCCTGCGGAACGGACCGATCGCATGGACCAGCAGCGGCTGCACCAGCTGGAGCGGCAGTGCATCCAGAGTGAGCCCGCCGCCTGCGTCGCGGCGTGCCCGCTGCACGTCGACGCCCGCGCCATGGTCGCGGCCGCGGCGCGCGGCGATCTCACGGAGGCGCGCCGCATCCTGGCGCACGCCGTCCCCTTCCCGCGGGCGATCGCACGCTGCTGCGACGCCCCCTGCGAGGTGGCCTGCGTCCGCGGAGAGGTCGGGGGCGCGATCCGCGTCGGCGAGCTCGAGCGCGCCGCGGTGACGTACGGCGAGGGCGCGGCGGCCGCGGCGGCCCGGCGCCGCGAGAAGCGGGGCCGGGTCGCCGTCGTCGGCGCCGGCCTCTGCGGGCTCGGCGCGGCGCTCGACCTCGCGCGCAAGGGGTACGCCGTCACCGTCTTCGACGAGCGCGAGGGTCCCGGCGGTCGCGCCCGCGACGTCGCCGGCGACGTGCTGCCGCCCGCCGACCTCGAGGCCGATTGTGCCGTCGTGACCGCCGCCGGGGCCGAGCTCGTGCTCGCGACCCGCGTGGAGCTCGAGCGCGGCGGGGCGGCGACGGTGCTCCAGGCGCTCGCGCCGGGCTTCGACGCGCTGCTGCTCGCGACCGGCTCCGGCACGGCCGATTCCGGCCGTGCTCTCGGCCTCGCGGTCGACGAGGAGGGACGCGTCATCACCGACCCCGTGACGTTCGCCACGAGCGAGGCCGGCGTCTACGCCGCCGGCGGCCTGCTGAGGCCGTCGGCGCCGTGGTCGCCGGTCACGTCGATCGCCGAGGGTCGCCGCGCGGCGATCTCCATCGACCGGCAGTTGCAGGGTGTGTCGCTGGGCGCCTCGCGCGGGGACCGCGGCGCGTACGAGACGCGTCTCGTCGTCGATCTCGAGGGAGTGCCTCCCGTGCCGCCCCTGGCACCCGACGACCCTCGGCACGGGTACACGCGCGAGGAGGCCGCGGCCGAGGCCGGGCGCTGCCTGCAGTGCGAGTGCCTCCAGTGCGTACGGGTCTGCCCCTACCTGGAGGCGTACGGCGGCTACCCCGGCGAGTACGCGCGTCGCATCTACAACAACCTCACCGTCACGCGCGGCAGAGGCACCCGCAAGGCGAACAAGATGATCGACTCGTGCAGCCTCTGCCGTCTCTGCTTCGAGGTGTGCCCGACCGACCTCGACATGGCCGAGGTGATCCGCGAGGCGCGCCGCGAGATGGTCCGCCAGGACCGCATGCCGGCCTCGGCCTTCGGCTTCGCGCTGCGCGACCTGGAGCTCGCGGTCGACGAGAGCTCGTCGCTCGCCCGTCACGCTCCCGGCACCGACACGAGCGAGGCGGTGTTCTTCCCCGGCTGCCAGCTGTCCGCCTCCGACCCGGCCCACGTGGAGCGCGCCTACGCCCACCTGCGCGAGCGGTACTCACCGCACACGGGACTCGTGCTCCACTGCTGCGGGGCGCCGGCCGACTGGGCCGGCCGAGGGGCACTCTTCGACGAGACGCTCGACGGTCTCCGGGAGCTTCTCGAGGGTCTGGGTTCGCCGCGCGTGATCCTCGCCTGCCCGACGTGCCAGACGGTCTTCGGGTCGCGCATGCCGGAGGTGGAGACGGTGTCGCTGTGGGAGGTGCTGCGGGAGACCGGGCTGCCCGAGGGCGCGGCCGGCGCCGGCGCGGGGCGGCGCGTGGCCGTCCACGACGCCTGCACGGCGCGCTACCAGCCCGACGTCCAGCGCGCCGCCCGCGAGCTGGTCGAGGCCTGCGGCTACCAGGTCGACGAGCTCGAGCTGACCCGCGAACGGACGACGTGCTGCGGGTTCGGCGGGCTGATGCTGTACGCCGACCACGAGATGGCCGACAGGGTCGTCGAGCGCCGCGTCGCCGAGGGCGACGCGGACTACGTCGCCTACTGCGCCATGTGCCGCGACCGTTTCGCCGCCCGGGGCAAGCGCGCGCTGCACCTGCTCGACCTCGTGTTCGCCGAGCCGTACGACCGGCGCGCGGAGCGCCGCGGGCCCGGGCTCACGCAGCGGTCGGAGGAGCGTGCGGCGCTCAAGCGGCGTCTGCTCGCCGCCGTGTGGCACGAGGGCGAGGGCGCAGGACCGCACTGGCGCGACGACCTCGTGCTCTCACCCGAGGTCGAGGAGCTGCTCGAGGAGCGCTGCATCCGCCCCGAGGAGGCCCACCAGGTGATCCTGCGGGCGGAGGCGACCGGCGACCGGTTCGTCGAGCCTGCGACCGGTCACCGGCTGGCGAGCCTGACGATCGGCTGCGTCACCTACTGGGTGGAGTACTCGCCCGCCGACGGTCGATCGGTCGTGCACAGCGCCTACAGCCACCGCATGCAGGTCAAGCCGCCGCCGTGGCCGGCGGCCGAGACGCTCGACTGGGACGACGGCCGCGTCTGGCGCTGCGGCCGCGGCGACCACGAGCTCGAGCCACGGACGGTGACGCTGTCGTACCTCGTCGCCGGCATCCCGGCGGCGCTCCCGGCCTGCCCCCGGCACGGTCTCGTGCTCATCCCGGAGTTCCTCGCGACGGGGCGTATGCTGCAGGTGGAACTGGCGCTCGAGGACAAGTGAGGGGAGAGGTATGACGGTGATCGGACGCATCTTCGACGCGTGCGCCGAGGGCGCCGCCGGCGCCACGGTGGGCTCCGTCACCGCCGGGCTCGGCTACACGGCGGTGACCACCGCCGACGGCCGTCTCGGCCTGTGCTACACGATGACCGATCGCCGCGCCTGCTGCACGCAGGCGCGGCACTACCGTGACTTCGAGGGCGGGCCGGCGACCGACCTGCTCGAGTACGTGCGCAGCGACGACGGCCTCGAACGCTCGATGGGCGTGGCTCTCGCCAACGCGCTGAACGAGCCGCGGGCGGCGGCGATGCCAGAGGACACGGGCCCGCGGGCCGGCGTCATCGGCCGCTTCGGGGTCGGCGCCGGCACGAAGGTCGCCATGGTGGGGTACTTCGGGCCGGTCATCGCCGGGCTGCAGAGGGCGGGCGCCGAGGTGAGCGTGCTCGACCGCGATCGCGAGATGGGCGACGAGGCCGCGTTCCTCGACGCGCTCGCGAGCTGGCCGGACGTCGTCGTCCTGACCGCCACGTCGCTGCTCGACGACTCGTTCGAGCGCTTCGCCGAGCGCGTGCACGGGGCCGCGCGCGTCGTGGTCATGGGACCCAGCACGCCGATGTTCCCGGAGGCGTTCGAAGGGCTGCCCGTGCATCTGCTGGCCGGCATGGTGGCGGTCGCCAAGGAGCGGATCCTCGCCGTCGTGCGGCAGGGCGGAGGCACGCCGGCCATCGCGCCGCACGCGAAGAAGGTCGCGGTGCTGCTCGGCGATCCCGAGGGCGCGGGCGCGCCGGCGTGAGCGCGGCGCGCTCATCGCGGCGTGCGGCGGCACCGCCGGCGGGCCGCGCGCCGGCGGCGCCCGCCGTGGACTGGGCGGCGCCCGGCGCGACGAGGGCGCACGTCGCCGCCGGTCCGGCCGGCGTCATCTCCGGCGGGAGCGCCGGCCCCCGCCGGCCGTACGAACACCCGGGCATGCCCGAGGTGACCGGGGAGACGCTGCGGCCCGGCGGCCTCGAGCTGACCGCTCGTGCCCTGGGCCTCGCCGCCTTGCGGCCGGGCTCCCGGGTGCTGGATGTCGGCTGCGGACTCGGCGCGACCCTCTCCTTCCTCCACTCCCGCGGCTTCGTCGCCACGGGGGTGGAGCCCAGCCCGGCCCTGCTCGCCCGCGTCCGCGCCGCGCACCCCGAGCTCGACGTGCGCCTGGGGCGCGCGGAGGCGCTGCCGCTCGAGGACGGCGCCGTCGACGCCGCGCTCATGGAGTGCGCCCTGTCGGTCGTCACGGACAGGACGGCGGCCGTGCGCGAGCTGCACCGGGTCGTGCGCCGCGGCGGCCGGCTCCTGCTGACCGACCTCTACCGGCGACGCGGCGCGGCCGGCGACACGCGCGACGGCCGCGACGGCTGCCTCCGCGGGGCAGGCTCCGAGGCCGAGGTCCGCGATCTGCTGCGCCGGGCCGGCTTCGGGCTCGAGGCCTGGGAGGACCACAGCGCCACGCTCGCCGCGCTCGCCGCGGCGATCGTCTTCGCGCACGGCTCGCTCGACGCGTTCTTCGCCTGCGTCGGTCTCGAGGGCGGTCCCGCCTGCGACGCCGGAGGCGCGCGCGGCCTCGGGTACTTCCTGGCCGTGGCCACGCGGGACGAGGGCGGGCCCGCGCCGCGGGCCCGGGCAACGGCAGCGAGGAGCGCGGCGCGGCCGCGCTCGCGGACCGACGGGGGGCGGACATGAGCGAACGCGTCGAGCCGGGCGTCGAGGCCGTGGAGGACCTCATGCTCTCCGGGCTCTGCTGCACGCAGGTCATGGTGGAGCTGGCGCTGGACGAGACTGGCCGGTCGGACCCGGCGATGGTCGCCGCGGTCGCCCCCCTCTGCGCCGGCATGGGCGCGGGCGGCGTCTGCGGCGCGCTCACCGGCGGTCTCCTCGCGCTCGCGATCCTTCGCCGCGACGAGCCGGTCGGCGAGGCGACCGCGCGACGCTACGTCGAGTGGTTCGCCAAGGAGTTCGGCTCGACCGAGTGCCGCGACCTCGTCGGCGACGACGTCATCGAGAGGGCGGAACGGTGCCCGGCGATCACCGCCGCCGCGTACGCCAGGGCGCGCGAGCTGGCGGTCGGGGAGTAGGCGGGGCGCGTGGAGCGCCGCGACGCGGCACCGCAGGCGGAGCGTCTGGGTCAGACGGTCAGCCTCTGCCCCGAGTGTCTTCGTCAGGTCCCGGCGGCGCTCGAGCGCGCCGGGGACGACGTGACCCTGGTGAAGACCTGCCCGCGGCACGGCACGACGCGGACGGTGGTCTGGCGGGGGCCGCCGGACTACCGCGAGTGGCGCGAGGGCGCGGGCGACGTGGGCGCGGCCGCTCCCGACTGCCCCACGCTGTGCGGACCCTGCCCGGACCACCGTCAGTCCACCTGCTGTCTGCTCCTCGAGGTGACCGCGCGCTGCGACCTCGGCTGTCCCGTCTGCTTCGCCGAGAGCGGGAGCGCCGACCGGAGCGATCCGTCGCTCCAGGAGATCGACGGCTGGTTCGCGCACCTCGCCGCGGAGGCCCCCTCGTGCAACCTCCAATTGTCGGGCGGCGAACCCACCGTCAGGGACGACCTGCCGGAGATCCTCGTCCGCGGTCGCCGGCGCGGGTTCTCGTTCTTCCAGCTGAACACCAACGGGCTCCGGCTGGCGCGCGAGCCCGGCTACGTCCGCGTGCTCGCGGAGGCCGGGCTCTCGACCGTGTTCCTGCAGTTCGACGGCGTGGACGAGGGGCCGTACCGCGCGTTGCGCGGCGCGGAGCTGCTCACCGACAAGCTGGCCGCGGTCGACGCGTGCGCGGAGGCGGGTCTCGGGGTGGTCCTCGTGCCGACGCTCGTCCCCGGCGTCAACACCGATCAGATCGGCGCCATCGTCGAGTTCGCCGTCGCCCGTCTCCCGGCCGTGCGCGGCGTCCACCTGCAGCCGATGGGGTACTTCGGCCGATGGGGCGACGGGTCGCGCGACGGCCCCGGGCCGCGGATCACCCTGCCGGAGGTCCTGCGCGCGGTCGTGGAGCAGACCGGCGGCAGGTTCCCCCTGCGCGGGTTCAGACCGGCGGCCTGCGAACACCCCGTCTGCTCGTTCCACGGCGAGTTCCACGCGGCGCCCGACGGGCGCATCGTGCCCCTTCGCGACCGGCCCGGCGCCACCGAAGGGCGCCCGAGCGGGGCGCCGGCCGTCGCGGCCGAACGGGGATCGGGCGGAGCACCAGCCGTCACCGCTGAAAGGGGGCGGGGGCGGACACCGGCCGCGATCGAAGGGGGGCGGGACCGTGCGCCGGCCGCCGAGAAGGCGCGGCGCACCGCCGCGCGCTGGTCGCCGGCGCCTCCCGCGGGCCGCTGCTGCTGCGCGGCCGCCCGCTCGCGCCCGGAGGAGGTGGGATCGCCCACGGAGGGGGCACCGCGGCCGGATGCGGCCGACGAGGCGCAGGCCCGCTGGGACCGCGCGCTCGACGACCTGCGCGGACGCACCTTCAGCATCACCGCCATGGCCTTCCAGGACGCCTGGAGCGTCGACCTCGAACGCCTCCGTCTGTGCTGCCTCCATGTGCTGACGCGCGACCTGCGGCGCGTGCCCTTCTGCGCCTACAATCTCACCGGCGCCGACGGGAGGCACCTCGACGGCCGGTGGGTCGGGCGTGCGGCGCGGGCGTCGGCGGCGGTGACGAGGCCCGGCGCGTGACGGCAGCGGCGGTGGGAGGCGAGACCGCCCCGGCGACGCCGCGGCGCACGCCGGTCGAGAGGTGGGTCGCCGCGGCCACCGTCGGGGGCGACGAGGTCGGTGCCGACGAGCTCCTCGAGTGGCAGCTGGCGAGGGTGCGCGAGACGCTGGAGCGGGCGCGCCGGAACAGCCGCTTCTACGCCCGTCGGCTGGAGCGGATCGAGTCTGCGAGCGTCCGCGGCCTTGTGGACCTGGCCCGGGTGCCGACGACGAGCGCGGACGACCTCCGCCGGTCGGGCCGGCAGTTGCTGTGCGTGCCGTCGAGCCAGGTCGAGCGCATCGTCACGCTGCCGACGTCGGGCACGACCGGCGTGCCGAAGCGCGTCTTCTTCACCGCCCGGGATCTGGACTCGACGGTCGACTTCTTCGCCGCCGGCATGTCGACGTTCACCGGTCGCGGCGACCGCGTCCTCGTGCTGATGCCGGGCCCGCGACCGGGCAGCATCGGGGACCTGCTGCGGCGCGCGATGCCCCGCCTCGGCGCCGCCGCGGAGGTGTACGGCGTGGTGGCCGACCCCGGCGACGCGCTGGCCGCGGTCGCGCGCCTCAGGCCCACGGTCGTCGTCGGGATCCCCGTGCAGGTGCACACGCTCGTCCGCCACGCGGTCGCGCGTGGGGTCGGGGTGATCGGCGTCCGCGCGGTCCTGCTGAGCGCCGACCGCGCGCCGTCCGTCGTCCGCGCCACGATCGAGCGCGCCTGGGGTTGCCGGGTCTTCGACCACTACGGCTCCACGGAGATGGGGTACGGGGGCGGCGTCGAGTGCGAGGCGCGCGACGGGTACCATCTGCGCGCCGCCGACCTCCTGTTCGAGGTCGTCCGGCCCGACACGGGTCGTCCCTGCGGGCCCGGCGAGCGCGGCGAGGTCGTCGTCACGACGCTGCGCCGCACCGGCATGCCGCTGGTCCGCTACCGTACGGGCGACGTGAGCGCGCTGCTCACGCGGCCGTGCCGGTGCGGCTCCCGCCTGCCGCGCCTCGAGGCGATCGCCGGCAGGCTGGCCGCCGGCGTCGACCCGGACGGGGACGGGGTGGTGGGCCTGGCCGAGCTCGACGAGCGCCTCCTCGGCCTGGACGGGGTCGCCGACTACCGCGCGGCGTGGCAGGCTACGCAGGGCGGCGTGAAACGCCTCGAGATCCGCCTGCGCGTCGTCGCGGGCACGACGTGCGATCGCGAGGGCGTCCGCGCCGCGGCGCGCCGCGCGCTCGAGGCTTCGCCGGCCCTCGCAGGGCCGCTGGCTGCGCGGCGGCTCGAGCTCGAGATCGTCGCCGACGACGGGGTCACATGGCCGGTCTCGAGCGGGATGACGAAACGGACGCTCACGAGCGAGACGGAGGGACTGGATGCGTGAGATCGTGAACGAGGTCCTCGACGAGCTACGGCGGGGCGAGGCGTTCGCCCTCGTGACGCTGATCAGCGAGCGCGGCTCCACGCCGCGCGCCCTCGGCGCCCAGATGCTCGTCCGTCGCGACGGTTCGATCGCCGGGACCATCGGCGGGGGGGCGCTGGAGGCGACGATGATGGAGCAGGCCGCCGACGTCCTGCGTGCGGGTCGCTCGAGGATCGCGTCGCTCAGGATGGCAGGGCGGTCGGTCACCGAGGCCGAGATGCTGTGCGGCGGCAGCGCCGAGGTGCTCGTCGCCTACGTCCCCCCCGGCGATCCGGCGCTGCGCGCCGTGGCTGCCGGGGTGGCGGACGCCGTGTCGGCGTCCCGCCGGGCGTGGCTCTTCACGTTCTTCGCTCCGGAGGCCCAGGGGACGGACGTGACGTACTGCCTGCTCGACGAGGAGGGGGCCTCGGTGGGCGACGCGCCCTGCACCGCCGAGGACCTGCGCGCGCTCGTGGGCAAGATCGGCGTGCACGGGACCGCGACCCTGCCCGACGGTCGTCAGGTCCACGGTGAGACGATCGAACGGCCCTCGAAGGTCGTCGTCTGCGGCGCCGGCCACGTCGCCCTGGCGCTCGCCCCCGTGGCCGCCCGCGCCGCCTTCCGGGTCGTGGTCGTCGACGACCGCCCCGAGTTCGCCGACCCGGGCCGCTTCCCCGACGCGGCACAGGTGGTCGCCCTCGACAGCTTCGCGCGCGTCTTCGAGGCCGTCTCCCTCGACGAGCACAGCTACGTGGTCGTCGTGACCCGGGGCCACCAGCACGACTTCAGCGTGCTGGCGCAGGCGCTGCGGACGCCGGCTCCCTACGTCGGGCTGATGTCGAGCCGCTCCAAGTGGAAGAGGATCGAGGCCGGTCTGCGCGAGGAGGGGCTCGGCGACGAGGAGATCGCGAGGGTGCACACCCCCGTCGGCCTGCCCATCGGGGCGGAGACCCCGGCCGAGCTCGCCGTCAGCATCGTCGCCGAGCTGATCAAGGTGCGCGCGGAGCGCGTCGTCTGAGTCGTGGAGCGGCTGGCGGCCATCGTGCTCGCGGCGGGCCTCTCGTCGCGCATGGGGTCCTTCAAGCCGCTGGCGAAGCTCGGTGACCACACCCTCCTCGAGTGCGCCGTCGCCGCCTTCACGGCCGTCGGCGTCGACGACGTGCTCGTCGTCACCGGCCATCGGGCCGACGAGGTCGCCGCCCTCGCCCGGCGGTGCGGCGCGCGCGCGGTCCGCAACGGGGACTACGAGCGGGGCATGTACTCGTCGGTGCGCACGGGTGTCGCGGCGCTCGATGCCGCGGCGGACCGGTTCTTCCTCCTCCCGGTCGACTGCCCGCTCGTCCGCCCGGAGACGGTCGGCCGGCTCGCGCGCTGCGCGCGGGGGACGCGGGCCGAGGTCGTGCTTCCGGTGAGTGCCGGGGTCGCCGGGCACCCGCCGCTCGTGAGCACGGTGCTGCGCGAGGAGATTGTGGACTCCGACCCTCCCGACGGTCTGCGCGCGCTGCTCGCCGCGCACGCCGGCGCGACGATCGTCTGCGAGGTGGACGACCCGAACGTCACGACCGACGCCGACACGCCGGACGCGCTGGACGAGCTGTGCCGCCGGGCGGCGGGCGAGGACCTGCCGGGCGAGGACCGCTGTCGCGAGGTCCTGCGCGAGCACGGCGCGTCGGCGGCGACGGTCGCGCACAGCGAGGCCGTGGCCGCCGTGGGCGCCGCGCTCGCGAACGCGCTCGACGAGCGCGGGCAGCACCTCTGCCTGCCGCTGGTCGTCGCCGGTGCGCTGCTGCACGACGTCGCCCGCGCGAGGCCCAGGCACGCGGAGGCCGGCGGACGGCTGCTCGACGAGCTGGGGTACCGCCGGCTCGCGCCGCTCGTGCGGCGGCACATGGACGTCGGGCCCGCGGCGGGCGCCGACATTGGGGAGACCGAGGTGGTCTACCTCGCCGACAAGCTGGTGCTCGGGGACCGGATCGTGACGGTCGAGGAGCGTTTCGCCGCCCGGATGCGGCAACTGGCCGGCCGGCCGGACGCACTGGCGGGTGCGCGGGCTCGCCTGGCGGCCGCGTCGCGGGTCCGCGCCGGCGTCGAGCGTGTGCTGGGTCACAAGCTCGGGCCGGCGGCGGACGCGCGGCCGGGCGGGGCCGCCGCGTAGCCGCGCTCGAGTGGGAGCCGTCATCGGGGGGATACTGGGGGCTGAGGTGTGGGGACGCCTGCGGGACAGCCGGCGGGGAAGATCGGAGGGCGTATGACCAGCGGTCGACCACCTGGAGAACGTCCGTCGCCGGCCGGGGCGCCGCCCGGCACCGCGCGTCCGCGCGGACGGGCCACGGCCGCGACCCGGCCCGGCGCCGAGCCTCGAGTGAGGGCCGGCCACCGCGTCGTGCTCCGGGCCGAGGGAACGCCGATCTTCGGCCCCGGCACCTACGACCTGCTCGTGCTCGCCGAGGAGACCGGCTCGCTGCGCCAGGCAGCGAAGGCGATGGGCATGTCCTACAGCAAAGCCTGGCGCATCGTTCGGCAGGCCGAGCAGCACCTCGGCTTCGAGCTCATGCAGCGCCGTGTCGGCGGTGCGGGCGGGGGCGGGTCGGTGCTGAGCGAGGACGGCCGGGAGGTGGTCCGTCGCTTCGGGGCGTTCGTCGCCGAAGCCGATGCGGAGCTCGAGAGGCTCTACCGCAAGCACTTCGGCGACGTCCCGTTCGCCCGGCCGGGCGGATCTTCGCTCCCCTCCACCTGAGACTCGGCGACGAGGTCCGGGCACAGGACGCCCTCGCCGCCCGCGCGCCGTGCGTCGCCGCCCGGGCGCCGTCCCTCGCCGCCCGCCGCCCGGGCGCCGTCCCTCGCCGCCCGGGGCGCGGTACGCCGTCGCCGTCGTGTTGCCTCGCCGGAGACGGGGTCGTTATAGTCTTCCGCACACAGCGGTTCGCTGCCGACGGATGCGGGAGGACGGGTGAGCGAGGCAGGCGCCGAGAGAGCGACGACGCACCACCCGGCCAGGGGCGGGCACAGGGCGGTCCACCGCCGCGCCCTGCGAGGAGCCGGGGCCGGCGACGCCGCCACCATGGGTCCCGCGTGCCGCATCTGGCTGCACGTCGACGGCGTGCGCATGTTCGGCCGTGGGACGCACGAGCTCCTCGTCCACGTCGCCGAGACCGGCTCCCTTCACCGGGCGGCGAAGCTGATGGGCATGTCGTACACCAAGGCGCTGCAGCTCCTCGGGCAGACCGAGGAGCATCTCGGCCTCAAGCTGCTCGAGCGGCACGCGGGCGGCGCGTCGGGCGGAGGGTCGTCCCTCACACCCGAGGGGCGGGCACTGGTGGAGCGGTACGAGCGCTTCATGTCGGAGACCGACGAGGCGATGCGCGCCGCCTTCGAGCGCGCGTTCGGCGACTGGCCGGCCGCGGGCCACCGCGCTCCCGCCCCGTGATCGTGCCCGCGGCCCACGTGCCGGCGGGCGTGCGTCCCGCCGAAGCCGCCCTCGCCGGTCAGCGCGAGGCCGGGCTCACACGCGACCGGAGCCCGGCGCCGTGAGGGCGCCCGCCGACGGGCCCGCGCGTGAGCTGACGGGGGCCGGGGCCGGGACGGGGCGCCGCGGGCTCGTCGTCTTGCTGACCGGCGCGCCCGGCACGGGCAAGACGGAGGTCTGCCGGCGCGTGGTCGACGGCGCCCGCAGTCGGGGCCTGCGCGTGGCCGGTCTCCTGAGCGAGTCGCGGCGGCTCGCCTCGGGGCGCATGATGCAGACCGTGCTCAACCTCCGCACCGGGGAGCGGCGGCGTCTCGCCGAGCTCGTCGGGGCCACGCGGGGGGACCCGATCGGCCGCGGCTCGGCCGGCCGTTTCTCCTGGCGGTTCGTCTCCGACTCCATGCGCTGGGGGCGGCACGAGCTGAGCCGCTGCGCCACGGCCGACGTCGATCTTCTCGTGGTCGACCAGGTGGGCCCGCTCGAGCTCGTCGCCGGATCGGGATGGGAGAACGCCGTCGACGCCGTCACGAGCGCCCGCTTCGACCTCGCCCTCATCGTCGTGAACCCGCTCGTGCTGGAGCAGTGCCGCGACCGGATCGGCGAGTCCGTGACGGTCGCGCTCGCGGACCACGAGGAGGTGCGCGAGCTCCTCCCCGAGTACCTGGCCGTCCGCGCGGGCTGGAGCGCGGCCTCTGGGCCGCCGCTGCTCTGCCGCGACGGACCTGAGCTCCTGGCCGCCGACCTCGACGGCACCCTGCTGGACGCGGACGGCGACCCGCTCGCCACGTGCCTGCCGTCCCGTCTGCGCGGCCTGGTCGCAGACGGGGCCTCGGTCTGCCTCTGCACCGGGCGGCCGACCGGCTACGCCTTCGCGGCGGCGGAGCGTCTCGGCGTGGAGCGCGGCTACGTGATCGCGTACGGAGGCGCCGAGACGCGCGAGCTGCCCGGTGGGCGCGCGCTGGAGTCCACGACGCTGCCCCGCGCGCTGCTGCGCGGCGCGGTCGACGCCGCCCGCGACAACGGCCTCGCCGTGACCGTGCACGGCGACGCGGAGGATCCGTTCAGGGTGGTGCTCACGGGCGCGGGGCCGGACGTCGACGCCGCTCTGGCCGCGCTAGGCGGGACCGCGGACGGCCGCATGACCGGGCTCCGGCCACAGGCCGAGGCGCTCGCGGTCCAGGCGGCGGAGGCCACGAAGGCGAAGGCGGTCGCGAGACTCGCGGCGCGACTCGGCCTCGCCGCGGACGCGGTCGTCTATCTCGGCGACGCGAGCGACGACGGGCCCGCGCTCGAGTGGGCGGGCCTCGGCATCGCCGTGGGCGGCGATGCCGACGCGGCCGCCGTCGCCGATCTCGTCGTCTCTCCGGCCGACGTGGGGACAGTGCTCACGCGGCTGGCGCTGGCCCGCGGGCTGCGGCGGCAGGACTGACGCGTCGGACCGGCCGACGGAGCCCGCCGGGCCCTCGTCCCGGGTCTTCGCGGGTGCGGCGCGGGCGTCAGGTCGCCGGCGCCGGCCGCCGGTCGGTCGCGTGATCGTGACGACCGGCAGGGGCGCCGTCGCCGAGCACCGCGCGCGCGGCGACGAGGCCGGCGGCCGACGCCTGCACGAGGCCGCGCGTGATGCCGGCGCCGTCGCCGACGGCGTAGAGGCCGCGGACCGGGGTCTGCAGCGTGTCGTCGAGCTCGGGCCGCGACGAGTAGAACTTCACCTCGACGCCGTAGAGCAGGGTGTCGCGCGCGTTCACCCCCGGCGTGAGGGCGTCCATGGCCTCGAGCATCTCGAGGATGTCGCGCAGGTGGCGGTACGGCAGGATGAAGCTGAGGTCGCCGGGGGTGGCGCCCTTGAGCGAGGGCTCGACCGTGCCGCGCCGCAGGCGGTCGGCGGTCGAGCGGTGGCCCTGCTGGAGGTCGCCGAGCCGCTGGACGATGATGTCCTCACCGAGCAGATTGGCCAGGCGGGCGATCGAGGTGCCGTAGGCGAGCGGGTCGTCGAACGGCTCGGTGAAGTCGGTCGAGACGAGCAGGGCGAAGTTGGTGCGGTCGGTCTTGACGTCGGCGTAGCTGTGGCCGTTGACAGTGACGACGTCCCCGTAGTTCTCGAGCGAGACCTCGCCGTGCGGGTTCATGCAGAACGTGCGTACGGGATCGTCGAAGGTCGGCGCGTAGTACACGAGCTTGCTCTCGTAGAGCACGCTGGTCAGCGGCTCCATGATCGTCGCGGGGACCTCCACGCGCACGCCGATGTCGACCGGGTTGGTGCGCAGGGCGATGTCGAGGCGGTGGCACTCCTCGACCAGCCAGCGCGCGCCCTCGCGCCCGGGCGCGACGATCACGTGATCGCCGGCGACCTCGGTGCCGTCGTCGAGCGCGACCCCGGTGACGTGTCGCGCGCCGGGCCGGCCGTCGTCGGTGAGGATGCGCTCCGCCTTGACGCCGGAGCGGACCTCGATGTGCGCCTCGAGCTCGCGGCGCATCGCCGTGAGGATCTCGAAGGCGCGCTCGGTCCCCATGTGACGGACGGGGGCGGCGATGAGCGTCATGCCGTGCTTGAGCGCCTCGCGGTGGATCTTGTCGACCTTCTTGCCGCCGCCGTGCACCTCCGGCGTGGCGCCGTACTCGAGCCAGACCGCGTCGACGTCGGCGATAAGCCCGACCAGGCGATCGGGGGGCATGAACTGGTCGAGCCAGCCGCCGACGTCGGGCGACAGCGTCAGCTTGCCGTCGCTGAACGCGCCGGCCCCGCCCCAGCCGCAGGTGATGCCGCACGGTGAGCATCCGGCGCAGACGCCGGTCGTGCGCGCCGGGCAGCGGCGCTGGTCGATGTCGGGTCCCCGCTCGACGAGCAGCACGCGCAGGCCGTCACGGCGCACCAGCTCGAGCGCGGCGAAGATGCCGGCCGGGCCGGCGCCGATGATGATCACGTCGTACCGCATGCACACACCGTCCACAGGCGAGGGCGAGGGGGAGGTCCGGGAAGGGAAGACGTTCCCTTGAAGGGATGATACCGGGCGGGCGGCGCGCGCTCAACGCCGCCGCGCGCCGGCGCCGGTGCCCACGCGGACAACGGTGAGAGAATCCGGCGCACGGGGTACCAGACTGGTACCCGTGGAGCGCGGGCGAGAGAAGACCCCCCTGGCCGGCAGAAGTGCCTGCCTTCAGAGCCGGGCGGCGCCCCAAACGTCGCCCGGCTCGCGTCTGTCCCGGGCTCCGCCGCCACACTTCCCGGGCATGGCCCTCAACCGTTTGCCTCGTCTGCGCCGTGGGAATGACGAGGCACGAATCCGTCCCGTCGCCACCGCCGCCCGTCGTGCGCGGTGGCGCCGGTCCGAGCCGACCACAGGAAGGGGTGAGCCGTGACGGGATCGTCCTGGGTCGCGACCGTCGACGAGGCCAAGGTCCGCGAGGGGTCGCCGGTCGCCGTCTACCCGAAGGGCGTCGGGGTCCTGCTGATCCGCGCGGAGGGTCGGATCCACGCCGTCCGCAACAGATGCGCCCACATGGGGTGCCCGCTCGAGAGCGGACTGCTCGAGGGTCCGGTCCTCACCTGCCCCTGTCACGACTGGCGCTTCGACGTGCGCAGCGGGGAGTTCCTCGACGCGCCCGAGCTCACGATCCCCGTGTACGCGACCCGGGTCGAGGACGGCAAGGTCCTCGTCGACCTGACGGAGGCATGACGATGGCGGACGAGGTCTTCCTGTACGCGCTCAGCACCTGTCCGTGGTGCCGTAAGGCCAAGCAGTGGTTCGCCGAGAACCAGGTCCCGTTCGACTTCGTGGACGTCGACCTCCTGCAGGGGGACGAACAGGACGCCGCCGCGCAGAAGGCGTACGAGCTGAGCGGGGCGCGGCGCTTCCCGGTCGCCGTCATCAACGGGGAGGTCGTCGCGGGGTACAACCCGGACCGTTACCGAGAGCTGCTCACGTCGGGGGGGTGGTGAGTCGTGGCCGAGGCGACGCGCAAGGACGCCCTGCGCTACCTCTACGAGAAGGTCGTCGACCCGCTGGGCTTCAAGTTCACCCCCGACGAGGAGCTCGCCGACTTCCTGCTCGAGCAGGAGGTCAAGCTGGAGCAGGACCACGGCGCGCCGTTCTGCCCCTGCCAGGGGCGCAGCGGGGTGCGCGCCGAGGACATGCGGATCGTCTGCCCCTGCATCCCCTACCACCGCGCGCACTTCGACGCGATGAAGCGCTGCTGGTGCGGGCTCTTCGTCCACAAGGACGTGACCGACCCCGACAGCCTGCCCCAGCTCCCGCCGGACGAGCTCTGAGAGGAGGACGCGATGTGGCATGAGGTCGCGCGGCTCGACGACATCGCCCCGGGCGGGATCAAGTACGTGCGCGTGGGCGAGGCGGAGATCGCGCTCTGCAACCACGACGGCGAGATCTACGCGGTCAGCCGGCGCTGCGGTCACCAGAACGCCCCGCTCGACCAGGGCGCGCTCGACGGGTGGATCATCACCTGCCCGCTCCACGACGCGCAGTTCGACATCCGCACCGGCAAGAACCTGAGCTGGCCCATCGACCACGACTACGGCGACGAGCCGATCCCCGAGCCCGTGCAGCGCTTCTTCAAGCTCGAGAAGCGCCTGCAGTGGAAGACCCGGGTCCACGACCTCGACACCTGGCCCGTCCGCGTGACGGACGGCGCCGTCGAGGTCGAGGTCGCGGACTGAGCCGGGCGCGCGACGCGCGCCCGGCCTCGACACGAGGACACAAGGAGGACCAGATGGCGTTCGAACTGCCCGCCCTTCCATGGGCCGAGGACGCGCTCGAGCCGGCCTACTCGGCGCGGACCGTGAGCTTCCACTACGGCAAGCACCACAAGGCGTACGTCGACAAGCTCAACGAGCTCGTCTCCGGGACCGACCTCGAGGGCAAGGCGCTCGAGGAGATCGTCAAGGCCACCGCCGGCGAGTGCGAGCAGCAGGCCGTCTTCAACAACGCGGCCCAGGTGTGGAACCACACCTTCTTCTGGAGCTCGATGACGCCGGGCGGCGGCGGACGCCCGACCGGTGAGCTCGCCGAGCGCATCGACTGCACCTGGGGCGGCTACGACGAGTTCGTCGCCGCCTTCAAGGCCGCGGCCGTGGGCCGTTTCGGCAGTGGGTGGGTATGGCTCGTCGACTACAACGGCGACCTCAAGATCACGAGCACGCCCAACGCCGAGATGCCGGCCGGTGACGGGGTGAAGCCGCTCCTCACCTGCGACGTGTGGGAGCACGCCTACTACCTCGACTACCAGAACCGCCGCCCCGACTTCGTGCAGGCGTTCTTCGACAGCCTGGTCGACTGGGGCTTCGCGGCGAAGAACCTGGGCGCCTGAGGACGGCGCGACGCGCGTGACGGGCGGCCGGCGGCGCCGGAGCGGCGCCGCCGGCCGCCCGTCACGCGCTGGAGACGCCCCCGCCGGCCGCCCGTTCGCGCTGGAGACGCCCCCGCCGGCCGCCCGTCCCCGCCGCTCACGTCCGGGTCGCCGGCCCTGTCGCCGTTCCGCGGGCTGGAGTACAGTGGGGCCGACGTTCGGCGCCGCCCGGGGCGGCGGCGCGCGATCTTCGAAGGGGAGGGTGCCGTGAAGCTGCAAGACCTCAAGACGTTCCTGCTGCGGGGGAACGTCATCGACCTGGCGATCGCCGTGGTCATCGCCGGCGTCTTCGGGGCGGTGATCACCTCCTTCGTCAACGACGTGCTGATGCAGTTCATCGCCGCGCTCGTCGGGCAGCCGGACTTCTCCAACCTGTCCTTCACCGTCAACGGCAGCCCCGTCTACTACGGCAAGTTCCTCAACGCCGTGATCACCTTCGTGCTGGTCGGCGCCGCGGTCTTCTACTTCGTCGTGGTGCCGATGAACGCGATGGTCGCGCGCTACAAGAAGCAGCCGCTGCCCGACCCGAGCGTCAAGAAGTGCCCGGAGTGTCTGAGCGACATCCCGGCGGAGGCGCACAGGTGCGCCTTCTGCACCTCTCCGCAGCCCGGCGACTGAGACGGCCTGCCGATCCCGGGGGCCGGACGTGTCGCGCGACCACTGGGACGAGACGTACGCCCGCCTCGGGTGGCGCTGGGGCACCGGACCCTCCGAGGTCGCCGTCGTCGCGGAGGAGCGGCTGGCGACGCTCGGCCGTCGCGGGCCGCTCCTGCGCGTGCTCGACCTCGGCTGCGGCTACGGCCGCGACACCTTCCACCTGCGTCGCCGGCTGGGCGGGTCGGTCGTCGGCGTCGACGCCTCCGCCGAGGCGATCGGGCTCGCGGAGCGGCGGCGCAGCGAGCTCGCCCGCGAAGACGAGACCTTCGCCCACGGGCTGCGCTTCGTCCACGCCCGGCTGGAGGAGCTCGACGCGGGGTGGTTCGACGCGGTCGTGACCAACGGGCTCTACCACCTCCTCGAGCCCGCCGGGCGCGAGGCCTTCGCCGCCTGCGTGCGGCGCCACCTCGCGCCCGGCGGGCTCCTCTTCCTCGCGACGCTCTCGCCGAAGGACCCCCAGCACTACGGGAGAGGCGTCGCCGCGGCCGGCGAGCTGGACTCCTTCGTCGACGCCGTGTACCTGCACTTCGCCCGGGAGGGCGAGCTGCGCGAGACCTTCGCCTTCGTCGACCTGCGCGAGCTCTACGAGCACGAGTACGTCGAGCCTCAGTCCGACGGCGGCGTGCATCACCACGTCTCCTGGATCCTCGTCGGCGTGGGCACGGACGCGGCGCGGGCAGGCTGAGCGCACCGGCGTCGGCGTCCTGCGCCGGCCCGGCCGGCGAGCCCGGTCCGCCTCCTGCGCGGCGCCGCGCACGCGGCCCGTGCCGCATGCCCCGCGGGCATCTCCCGCCGCTTCGCGGCGCCCGCCCGCGGGCATGGTAGATTTACCGTCCCCATGGCGCAGCAGCGACTCGACATCGACGAGCGGCAGGCCGTCCTGCACACCGACGGCGGGCTCTGCCGCACCACACAGGAGCTCGCCGACAGCGAGGCCTTCGCGCGCGTCGTCGACCTCTACGTCGACCGTCTCGAGGCGCATGACCGGGAGGCGCTCGCCGGGCTCGGCCTGGAGGGCGAGCCCGGCGAGCGCCGCACGCAGCTCCTCGATCTGCTGCGCCTGCTCGCCAACAACCCGCTCGAGCGCTTCGTCGGCATCACCGGCAGCCACCGCGAGCTCATCGCGCGACGCGAGCGCCTGCACGCCTTCGTCGAAGGTCTGTACGACTTCTGGCGCAGCTACGACCGCTTCATGATCCGCCACACCGAGGTCGGCGACGACGTCGCCCGGCCCTACCGCACCTTCAACGAGACCGTCGAGTCCCTCGGCGCGCTCGTGCGCGCCCTGTACCGCGACGTCGTCGAGAACATCACCGGGACGCACCCGCGGGTCTACCGGCAGGTGGCGGCGGGCTGCGAGGTCGGGGTCATCGCCGTGCAGCGCCGCTGGCCGATGCCGGCGCGGTACCGCGAGCTCCTGAGCGGCGTGCCCTTCGTCCGGCACCTGCTGATGTACCCGCCGCTCCTGCTCGACCCGCCCATGAACGCGCGCAGCGGCCGCTTCCTCGAGGTCGACGACAACCCGCTCGACGGGATCACGCTGGAGCGCGAGCAGTGGCTCTGCTACCCCGCGCTCGTCGGCCGGCTCACGGTTTTCGTCTACTTCCACCAGCGGTTCGCGGGCCTCGGTCTGAGCCTCGCCAACCTGTTCGAGATCGCGAGCGACGCCGAGATCGAGGCCGGGCCCGACGCCGTCTACCTCTTCGGCGCGCCGCCGGCCATGCTCGAGCGGTTCGGCGAGCAGCCGACGGTCTACCACGACGACGAGGACTCGCGTCTGCTCGTCGCCGCCGTGCCGCTCGAGGACCGCTTCGGCTACTTCGGCTACGTCAAGAAGATGGTCCTGACGCTGCACAACGTGGCCGTCATGAAGCGCGGGCTCATGCCGTTCCACGGGGCCTTCGCCCGGGTGGCCCTCGCCGGCGGCCGCGAGGCCAACGTGCTCATCATCGGCGACACGGCGACCGGCAAGTCGGAGACCCTCGAGGCGCTCAGGGTGACCGGTGCCGGCCGCCTGCGCGAGCTGCGCGTCGTCGCCGACGACATGGGCAGCCTCGAGATCGCCGACGACGGCGCCCTGCGCGGCTACGGCACCGAGATCGGCGCCTTCGTGCGCCTCGACGACCTCCAGCAGGGGTACGCGTTCGGGCAGCTCGACCGCTCCATCATCATGGCCGCCAACCGGGTCAACGCGCGCGTCGTGCTCCCGGTCACCACTCTGGAGGAGGTCCTGCACGGGTACGCCGTCGACCTCCTCCTGTACGCCAACAACCACGAGCCCGTCGACGACGAGCACCCGGTGATCGAGCGCTTCGCCGGTCCCGAGGCGGCGCTCGCCGTCTTCCGTGAGGGCGCCGCCATGTCGAGAGGCACGACGACCTCTACCGGACTGACGAAGGGGTACTTCGCCAACCCGTTCGGCGCGGCGCAGCGCGAGGCCGAGCACGAGGCCATCGCCGCGCGCACCTTCGCGGCGGCCTTCGACGCCGGCGTCTTCGTCGGCCAGCTGCGCACCCGTCTCGGCGTCGACGGCTTCGCCACCACCGGCCCGCACGAGGCCGCATCCGCCCTGCTCGACCTCGTCGCCGGCCCGCCGGCGGAGAAAGGAGACCCGCGCCGATGAGCGTCCTCTACGAGTCGAACGAGAGCGCCTGGCCCCTGCTCTCCCGCGGCAAGGTCCGCGACGTGTACGAGTACGGGCCCAACGAGCTGCTGATCGTGACCAGCGACCGTCTGTCGGCCTTCGACGTCGTCCTGCCGACGCCCATCGCCGAGAAGGGCGTCGTGCTGACACAGATCTCCAACTTCTGGTTCGCGCGCACCAGCGGCCTCGTGCCCAACCACCTGATCGAGGCCGAACCGTTCGCGACCGACGCCGAGCACGCGCACCTGGCCGGGCGCTCGATCGTCGTCCACCGCGCGCAGGCGCTGCCCGTCGAGGCCATCGTCCGCGGCTACCTCACGGGCTCGGGTCGCAAGGACTACGAGCGCACCGGCGCCGTGTGCGGCATCGCGCTGCCCGAGGGCCTCGTCGAGGCCAGCCGGCTGCCCGAACCGATCTTCACGCCCTCCACCAAGGCCGAGCAGGGCGCCCACGACGAGAACATCGACTTCGCCGGCGCCGTCGGCCTGCTGGGCAGGGAGCTCGCCGAGAAGGTGCGCGACACGGCGCTCGAGCTCTACCGCGTCGGCGCCGAGTACGCCCTCGAGCGCGGCATCATCATCGCCGACACCAAGTTCGAGTTCGGCCTCCTCGACGACGAGCTCATCCTCATCGACGAGGTGCTGACCCCCGACTCCTCGCGCTTCTGGCCGCTCGACGGGTACGAGGAGGGCCGCAGCCAGCCGAGCTTCGACAAGCAGTACGTACGCGACTACCTGGAGACCCTCGACTGGGGCAAGACGGCGCCCGGTCCCGAGCTCCCGCCCGAGGTCGCGCAGCGCACCTCGGAGAAGTACGTGGAGGCGTGGCGCCGGCTCACCCAGGGCTGAGGCGGCGAGGCCGGCTCACCCGGGGCTGAGGCCGCGAGGCCGGATCACCTCCAGCCGAACGTGCGGCGCCGCGCGGGTCAGCGCGACGACGCGGCCGCCGGGTAGCGGCCGCGGAAAGACTCGACGCTGGCCGCCTCGGCGGCGCCGAGCAGCGCCTGAAGCCGCCCGACCAGGGCGCCGTCGACGCCGAGCGCGCGGCCGTCCACCGTGCCCACCGCGACGATGCCGCGCACGCTGCTCGTGAGCAGCATGCCGTCGTCGGGGCGCAGGTCGGCGAGGCGCACGTAGGCCTCGACCACGGGCACTCCGTCGGCCGTGGCCAGCTCCTCGATCCTGGCGCGGAGCACGCCGGGGAGGATGGCGCCCTCGGCGGGCGGGGTCACGAGGCCGCCGCCGCGCACGAGGAACATGTTCGAGGTCGCGCCCTCGAAGATGCGCCCCTGCTCGTCCACGAGGATCGCGTCGTGGACGCCGGCCTGCTGGGCCGCCCGCTGCGCGAGGTAGGACTGCATCACGGTCATCGCCTTGAGCTGGGCGCTGACGCGCACGCCCTCGAAGGTGATGACGTCGAGCGGTGGCGGGGCGAAGGCGCGCAGCTCGGCCTCGATGAAGAGCGTCGGCGGACCGGCGGGCGGACCGGCGGTGAGCAGCACGCGGCAGGCGTTCGGCGTGCCGTTGGCCGCCGCCAGCCCGCAGATCTGTGCGGCCAGCTCGGCGCGCCCGAAACGCGGCTCGAGACCGAGCTCGGCGACGCCTCTCTCGAGGCGGTCGGCGTGCTCGTCGAAGAACACCGGCACGCCGTCGACCAGCTTCAGGGTCTCGTAGAGACCCAGCCCATGGGTGAAGCCGCGGTCGCCGACCGGCACGACGGCCTCGGCCGCCTCGGTCAGCACGCCGTTGAGCATCACCTTGGACATGGGTCTACTCTATCGCGGCGTGCGGGTCGACTCACCCGGAGGCCGCCGTCTCGGGGTCGCCGGAAGGTGTCTCCGGGGCGCCGGGCGGCCGCTCGGCGATGCTGGCGGCCACCGCGCGCAGCATCCCCGTCGCTTTGTGCAGGGTCTCGAAGTACTCGTTGCCGGGGACCGAGTCGGCGACGATGCCGCCGCCGACCTGGAGGTACAGCCGGTCGCCGACCCGCACCAGGGTGCGGATGATGATGTTCGTGTCGAGGGCGTCGAGGGCGAGCCAGCCGAACGAGCCCGTGTACGGCCCGCGGCGCACGGTCTCGAGCTCGTCGATGATCTCCATGCAGCGCACCTTCGGGCAGCCGGTGATGGTGCCGCCGGGGAACATCGCGGCGAGGAGGTCGACGCCGTCCTTGTCCGCCCGGAGACGGCCGCGTACGTTGCTCACGATGTGGATCACGTGCGAGTAGTACTCGTTGACCATGAGCTCGGAGACCCGCACCGTGCCGTACTCGCAGACCTTGCCGAGGTCGTTGCGCTCGAGGTCGACGAGCATGACGTGCTCGGCCCGCTCCTTGGGATCGAGGTTGAGCTCGCCGGCGAGCTCGTCGTCGGCGCGGCCCGGGGCGATGCCGATCACTCCGCCGGCCGCAGCCTGCTCGCTGTGCTCCCCGCCGGTGCCGCCGCGCGGCCGCGTGCCGGCGATCGGGCGCGTGTCGGCCCATCGGTCGGGCCGCAGACGGACGAGACGCTCGGGGGACGAGGAGATGAGCTCGTAGTCGCCCATGTGGAGGTACCCGGCGAACGGCGACGGGTTGACCGCGCGCAGCGTCGCGTACAGGTGCAGGCTCGGCAGCGTGTAGCACACGTCGAGACGCTGCGAGACGTTGGCCTGGAAGATGTCGCCGGCGAAGACGTACTCGCGGGTGCGGGCGACGACCGCCTGGTAGTCGCGGCGGCTGAAGTTGGAGTCGAAGACCGGCAGGTCGTCGCCGTACACCGGGGCCGGGGGGCGCTCTCCCGCGGCGAGGGCGGCGGCGACCCGGCCCGTCCAGTCGGGCTCGGCCGGCCAGCGCTCCGCGATCGTGGCCTTACCGCTCTCGAGTTCGTATCGGAGCAGCACTCCGGGCAGGAAGAGGTCGATGTCCGGGATGCCGACGTCGTCACGGTTGGAGTCGGGGAGGCGCTCGAGGTAGCGCGCCGCGTCGTAGGAGACGAGGCCGAAGAGGGCGGCGAGCTCGGGCTGGCGGCCGCCGGCCGCCGCGGTCGCGTCGCCGCCGGCCCCTCCTTCGTCGCCGCCGGCCCCTCCTTTGCCGCCGGCCGCCGTCGAGCGCTCGTCGTCATCGGCGCCGTCGACACCGGGTGCGAGCTCGCCCCCCGGCGTGAGCTCGGCGGCGAGCCGCGCCGCGGCGCGCACGGCGGGGAACGGGCCCAGCGCTTCGATGGTCGGAACGGCCGCCGCGACCCGGCCGGCGACCTCGCCGCCCGCGCGCGTGGCGGCCGGCCCGGGCGCGAAGGTCACGCGCCCGTCCTTGACCGTGAGCCTGAAGACCGGGTCCCAGGCGAGGTAGTGCCGGCGGGCGAGCGGGGCGGCGCCGCCGGCCGAGTCGAGGAGGACGAGCGGAGCGGCGCCCTCGAGGCCGAGGCGGCGGATCACGGCGACCGGGTCGGGCGCCGACGCCGTCACCAGGCGGAGGGTCACTGGAGGGCGCCCGGCGGCGCCTCGCGCCGCGCCCACCTCAGACCTCGGCGTCGTCGTAGTCGTACGTGTCGGAGCGCGGCAGCACGCGGAACTTGGTGTACTCCTTGACCCAGCCGAGGCGCACCGTGTCGGTGGGCCCGTTGCGGTTCTTGGCGATGCGCACGTTGATCACGCCCTTCGACTGCGGGCCCTGCTCCTTGCGCGGGTCCTCGTAGAGGAAGATCACGAGGTCGGCGTCCTGCTCGATGGCGCCCGACTCGCGCAGGTCGGCGAGCTGCGGCTCGCGGTCGGCGCGGACCTCGGGGGCCCGGTTGAGCTGCGACACGGCGATGATCGGCAGCTGCAGCTCGCGCCCGAGCTGCTTGAGCGAGCGCGAGATGGCGGCGACCTCCTGCTGGCGGTTCTCCGCCCGGCCGTCGCCGACCATGAGCTGCAGGTAGTCGACGATGACGAGCTTGAGGTCGTGACGGCTCTTGAGGCGCCGCGCCTTGGCGCGCAGCTCGAACATGTTGAGCCCCGCGCTCTCGTCGATGAAGATCTCGGCCTTCTCGAGCTCGCCGACGGCCTGGATGAGCTTGCTGTAGTCGTCGCCCGAGAGGGTGCCGGTGCGCACCTTGTGCGAGCTCACGCGGGCGGTCGAGCACATGAGCCGCTCGCCGAGCTCCTGGGCACTCATCTCGAGGCTGAAGATGGCGACCGGGGACTTGCCACCCATGGCGATGTTCTGCGCGATGTTGAGGGCCAGCGACGTCTTGCCGACGCCCGGGCGGGCGGCCAGCACGATGAGGTTGCTGGGCTGGAAGCCGCCGGTGAGGCGGTCGATGGGCTCGAACCCCGAGGCGATGCCGCTGACGGCTTCGTTCTGCTGCATCGCCTCGAGCTTCTCGAAGGTGCTCCCGAGCACGTCCTTGAGGAGGTGGAAGTCGCCGCCCGCACGCTGCTGCTGGATGCCGAAGACGATCTGCTCACAGCGGTCGAGCAGCTCGGGCACAGTGCCGGGGTGCCGGCTGCCGAGCTCGAAGATCTCCGAGCCGGCGCGGATGATGCCGCGCAGGACGCTCTGCTCGTGGACGATACGCGCGTAGTGCCCCGCATTGGCGGCGGTCGGCACGAACTCGGCCAGCGAGTGCACGAACTCGCGGCCGCCGGCCTTGTCGAGCTTGCCGTTACGCTCGAGCTCGGCGCTGACCGTGATGACGTCGACCTCTTCGCCGCGGTCGTAGAGCGTGAGGACGGCCCCGTAGACCAGCCGGTGGGCGTCACGGTAGAAGTCGTCGACGGCGACCGTCTCGGCGGCCACCGAGATGGCGTTGGGGTTGACGAGCATGGCGCCGAGCACCGACTGCTCGGCCTCGAGATTGTGGGGCGGCAGGTTCGGGGTGAGCTGCTCGATGCGTTCGACCGCCACGTCTCCTCCGGCTCCGGACGACCCGCCGCGGCGCGGCGGGGATGGAAGTGTATCGCCGCCGCCGCCCGCGGTCACCTGTGGATTCTGACCGTCACCGGGGACGGGAACGCCGGCGGCCGGGCGCTCGCGAGCGCCCGGCCGCCGGCGTCGAGGCTCAGTCCTCGGGGACGACGATCGTCTTCACCGAGGCGACGAAACCGTCGGCCACCTCGACGTCGACGATGAACGAGCCGATCTGCTTGAGCGGCTCCTCGAGCACGACCTTGCGCTTGTCGATGCTGTAGCCGCGCGCGCTCTTGATGGCGTCGGCGATGTCGGCGTTGGTGACCGAGCCGAAGAGGTGGCCTCCTTCGCCGGCCTTGGCCTCGATGGTCAGCACGGTGCGGTTGAGCGCCGCGGTGATCTCCTCGGCCTGGACCGCCATGCGGGCCTCGCGGGCCTTGCGCTCCTCGTCGCGGCGACGGAACTCGTCGATCTTGCCCGGGGTCGCCGGCTCGGCCAGCCCGCGCGGCAGCAGGAAGTTGCGCGCGTAGCCGTTGCTCACGGTGTGCAACGTGCCCTTCTCGCCGACCGAGGGCACGTCCTGGAGCAGGATGATCTCCATAGGGATACCCTCCTCAGCTGTTGACGTTGGGGAGCAGGGCCATCTCGCGGGCGCGCTTGACGGCGGCCGCGACCTGCAGCTGGTGGCGGCGGCACACGCCCGTGGCGTGCCGCGCGCGGATGCGACCCGTGTCGGTGACGAACCGGCGGAGGGTCGCGGGGTCCTTGAAGTCGGCCGCCACGACCGTACCCTCGCAGAGCGGGCAGGCGCGGCGGCGCGCCGCGGCGCCTGCGCCTGCCGCCCCGGAGGGGCGCGGTCTCTCTCTGGTGGTCGTCATCTTCGGTTCAGAAGGGGATGTCGTCGTCGTCCGCGGCGTTGCCGCGCGGGGTGTCGTCGAGACCGCCGGTGTCGACGGCCGGCCCGGTCGCGCGGCTGTAGCCGCCGCCCTGGCCGCCGTCGTCGCGCGGCCCGATGAACTGCACGTTGTCGGCGACGATGGACACGGCCTGGCGCTTCTGACCGTCCTGCGTCTCCCACTCGCGCCAGCGCAGGCGGCCCTCGACGGCGACCTGCCGCCCGCGGCTGAGCCACTGCGCGCAGCGCTCGCCCTGGCCGCCGAACACGTCGACGTCGAAGTAGTTGGCCCGGTCGCCCCACTCCCCGGTGTTCGGGTCCTTCACGCGGTCGTTCACGGCCACGCGCATCTGGCACACGCTGGTGCCGCTGGGCGTGGACCGCATCTCCGGGTCACGCGTCAGGTTGCCCACGATGACCACTCTGTTGATCGACCCTGCCACGATCGCTCCCTTCGCTCGGGTGGTGCGCTCACGCCTTGGGGCGCGTGGTCATGAACCGCATCACCTCGTCGGTGATGCCGAGCACGCGCTCCGCTTCGGCGAGGGTCTCCGGCGTGGCCGTGAACGTGACGACGGTGTAGACGCCCTCGGTCTCGTGCTTGATCTCGTAGGCGAGCTTGCGCTTGCCCCAGTCGTCGACACCGACGATGGCGCCCTTGCCGGCCTCGACCGTCGCGCGGAAGCGGTCGAGGATCTCGGCCTGCCGCTCGGCTTCGGTCGCGGGGTGGGTGATGAGCATGAGCTCATACCTGTTGATGGTGATCACCTCCTCCGGTCTCAGGCGGCCCCAGCCTCTCTGCTGGAGCAGGGGTGACGTCGCCGCCCGGCGGCGGCGCGGACCGGTACGATACCAGCCCCTCGCGATGCCCACAACCATACCGGCGCGCGCCGCGGACGGTGAGGATGACGAACCCGACCCCAGGGTGACGTTGTGCTGTCGGATGCCCCGGCATCGTCTCCGCGTGGGGTGCGCCCCGTCGGATGCCCCGGCATCGTCTCCGCGTGGGGTGCGCCCCGTCGGATGAGCCCCGGCGCGCGCCGCGCCGCCGCCCCGCCGGATGAGCCCCGGCGCGCGCCGCAGCCGTTGTCGAACCGGGGCTGCCCGCCCGACGCGCCCGCCGGGTCAGGCCTCGGCGACGAGCTGGGCGGCCTTGGGAGTCGCGATCTGCGCCTCCTCGAGCACCAGTTCGTCGCCGTCGAGTCCCGTGACGCTCCACACGGCGGCGAGTCGCGGCAGCCCCTTCTCGTCGGAGTGCATGTGGAGGAACACGGGGCGCACCGTGGCGAGCAGGCGCTTCGCTTCGAGGTCGCCGCCGAGGGCGCCGACGACGGTGTCGACGGCCCGCGGCGCCGACTCGGCGCGCAGGGTCGCCATGCCGCCGACGCGGGCGTCCTCGGCGAGCAGGAGGAAGAACTCGCGGCACTCCTCGCCGTGCATCTCGCCGAGCACGAGCCGGCCCGGGGTCATGCGCCGCGCCTTGACGAAGAGCGCCCCGAGATCGCTGTCGTCGTCCACCTCGAGGCGCACGCAGAACGAGCGCTCCTTGAGCGCCGGGAGGTCCGGGCCGCGCTCGACGGCGACGAACCGCTCGTCCAGCGAGACCAGCTCGAAGAGCGCGTTCAGCAAGGTGGACTTGCCGGTCGCGCGCTCGCCGAAGATCACGATCGTGCGGCGGTCGGTGATGAAGCGGCCGAGGGTCGCGGCCTGCACTCCCGAGAGGGTGCGGCCCTCGATGAGACCGCGCAGCGTGGTCGAGAGCACGCCCGGCGAGCCGGTCTGGCCCGCGTACATGGTCGACGTGTGCGAGAAGAGCGTGGCCCGGCGGGCGACGAAGTGCTCGAGGTAGGCGGTCACCTGGGCCTTGAGCAGGCTGCGCAGGATCTCGAGGTGCTCGCGCGTCGACTCGCCGATGCGCGCTCGCTCGAGCCGGTTGATGGTGTCGTCGAGCTCGCTCAGCAGGTCGGCCTGGACCGTGCGCAGCGCGGCTTCGCGTTCGTCGGCCGTCTGCTGGCCGCGTCGCTCGACTCGTGTCGCCCTCTCGCTCACCGTGCCGCCGCTCCCGCCCCGTCGCCCGTACGCCCGCAGCCGCGGACGCCGGGGGTCGCCCGTCGCCGCCTGTATCGGCAGCCTCGCCGGGCAGGATGAGCGGCCGGCCCGCGAGCGTCGCGCCTCCCGGTGTCGCCCGGCGACCCGGGTGGTACTCTGAGGGCATGGACGAGGCCGGCATCGTGGTGAGGCTGTTCGCGGGGCTGGAGCGGGACGCCGCGCCCGGCGAGGGGGCCGAGCGACGGCTTCCGGTCCTCGAGGCGCCGAGCGTGGGCGCCGTCCTCGAGCGGCTCGGCCTCGAGGGCCGGGCCGGGCTGATCCTCGTGAACGGCGTGCACGCCGACGCGGGCCGTGATCTCGCGCCCGGCGACGAGGTCGACCTCTTTCCCCCCGTCGGCGGCGGCTGACCCGTGGCGGCGGCGGACACGGCGGGCGCGCCGGCGTCCCGCGAGACGGCGCCCGGGGCCCTGCCGTCGCCCGAGCCGGGCCGGGCGCCCGCGGGGACGCCTCCGCCGGCTGGCCAGGGGCCTGTGACCGGCGCCGCGCCCGACGTGGCCGGTGCCGGCCCGTTCGCGGCGCGGGCGCCCGGGGCCGACCCGGACCGCCGACCCTACGAGCTCGCCCTCGTCGCGCTGCTCGTCGGCGCTTCCGCGGTGTGTGTCGTCCTTCTGGGGGCGCGCATGGTGTACTCGGACGGCACCCACTACTCGTTCCTTCTCTGGAACCTCTTCCTCGCCTGGGTGCCGCTGGGCTTCGCGGCCCTGGCCCGCGCCCTCGCCGCGACGCGCCGGGTGGTGAGCTACCTGGCCATCGTGCTCAGCGCCTTCGTCTGGCTGCTCTTCTTCCCGAACGCGCCGTACATCCTGACCGACTTCCTCCACCTCGGCTCGATGGGCGACACGGTGCCCGGCTGGTACGACGTCATGATGCTCACCTGGTTCGCCTGGACGGGGCTGCTGCTCGGCGTCGCCTCGCTGCGCCTCGTGCAGGAGATCGTCGCGCGCGTGCTGGGCAGGGCCGGCGGCTGGGTCTTCGTCGTCGTCGTGGCGCTGCTCGGGAGCCTCGGCATCTACGTCGGCCGGTTCCTGCGCTGGAACAGCTGGGACGCTTTCCGCGACCCGCTCTCCAAGGCCGACGAGATCTGGTCGAGCGTCAGCGATCCCATGGCCAACCCGCGGATGGTCGTCTTCACGGCGCTGTTCGCGCTGCTCTTCCTCTTCATCTACGTCGCCCTTCACGTCTACGCGGGGCTGGTCCGCGAAGGCGCGCCGGCGGCCCGGGCGCGACGCGCCGGCCGGGGCTAGCTGCTAGACTGCCGGCCATGACGGGTGACGTCGAACAGAGCGTCCTCGACGCGGTGCGTACGGCCGCCGGCGGCGAGGAGCGCCTCGCCTGCGCGCGCGCCTTCGCGCTCGCCGAGGAGCTCGGCGTGCGGCCGGCGGACGTGGGCCGCGCCTGCAACGAGCTCGGCGTCAAGATCGTCGGCTGCCAGCTCGGCTGCTTCTGACGCGGCCGGTCCGCCGTCGCGGCGGCCTCGTGCGCGTCGCCGTCGCGCCCCCGCCGGCTCGGCCGGCCTTCGCTCGCGCCGCCGCGCGCGGTGGGCGCGTCGCCCCCCCGACGTCCGTGTGCGGCCGCGCCGGTCCGCGCTCCCCTCCCGTGCCCCGAGGGTTATCCCGCGTGGGGAGTGGGAACCTGCGCTCATGAGACCACAAGTCCACGCGACGAGCCCCGGCGACGACGTGTCGTGCGCCGGGCATCACGAGGTGAGAGACATGGCCACACCGATGTCAGCGACAGACGTAGCGAGCTACCGGATGTACATCGACGGCGAGTGGGTCGACGCCGCCGACGGAGCGACGTACGAGGTGATCGACCCGTCGACCGAGGAGATCGTCGCCCGGGTCCCGAAGGGCGGCCTCGCCGACGCCGACCGCGCCCTCGCGGCGGCGCGCGAGGCCTTCGACCGCGGACCGTGGCCGCGGATGAAGGCGGCCGAGCGCGCCGCGGTGCTGCGCCGCGCGGCGGCGCTGATCCGCGAGCGCGCCGACGAGCTCGCGCACCTCGAGTCGCGCCAGATGGGCAAGCTCCTCGAGGACTCGCTCGTCGACATGAACGACACCGCGCACACCTTCGAGTACTACGCGGGGCTGGCGGTGGAGATGCACGGCCAGACGCTCGAGGTGCCGGGCGACACCATGAGCATGGTGGTGCGCGAGCCGGTCGGGGTGACCGTCGGCATCACCCCGTGGAACTACCCGGTGCTCATGGTCGCCTGGAAGGCGGGTCCGTCGCTCGCCGCCGGCAACGTCATGATCGTCAAGCCCGCGACGGTCAGCCCGGTGACCACGCTGGAACTGGCGCGGATCTTCGAGGAGGCGGGGCTGCCGAAGGGCGCCTTCCAGGTCGTGACCGGGCCGGGCGGCGAGGTCGGCGACCGTCTGGCCTCCGCGCCCCAGGTCGACATGGTTGCCTTCACCGGCTCGGTCGAGGTCGGCAAGCACATCATGCGCAAGGCTGCCGACACCGTGAAGAAGGTCGGCCTCGAGCTGGGCGGCAAGAGCCCCAACATCGTCTTCGCCGACGCCGACTTCGAGGCCGCTCTCGACGGCGCCCTCATCGGCATCTTCGCGGGCAGCGGCGAGGTCTGCTCGGCGGGCTCGCGTCTGCTGGTGGAGCGCTCCATCTACGACCGCTTCGTCGGCGAGCTCGTCTCGCGGGCGATGGCCATCAAGGTCGGGCCGGCGCTGGACCCGGAGAGCGAGATGGGACCGCTCGTGAGCCGCGACCAGCTCGAGCGCGTCGAGCGCTACGTGAAGATCGGCACCGAGGAGGGCGCGACGCTCGCCACCGGTGGCCGCCGCCTCGAGGGCAAGGGCTTCTACTACGAGCCCACGATCTTCGTGGACGTCGACAACAAGATGACCATCGCCCAGGAGGAGATCTTCGGGCCGGTGCTCGTGGTGATCCCGTTCGACACCGAGGACGAGGCGATCGCGATCGCGAACGACACGATCTACGGCCTGGCCGGCGCCGTCTGGACGAAGGACGTGACCAAGGCGATGCGGGTCATCAGGGGTCTGCGCGCCGGCATCACGTGGGTCAACACCTACCACCCGACCTACAGCGAGGCCCCCTGGGGCGGCTACAAGCAGAGCGGCGTGGGTCGCGAGCTCGGCACGTTCGGGCTCGAGGAGTACACGGAGGTCAAGCAGATCAACATCGACCTCACCGACCAGCCGATGGGCGTCTACCAGCGCGGCAAGGAGAAGCCGGTCGAGGGTCGCGGCAAGGTGGTGCCGCTGAGCGACCGGCGCCCGTTCCAGCGCGAGGGCGAGACCGGCGAGGTCCACGGCAGCTGGGTGCAGTACTGCCGCAACTGCGGCGAGTGACACGGAGGCGGGGGCGCCGGGCCGTCGCGCGCCGGCGCCCCCCGAGCGGCACGGACCGCCGGCGGTCGACGGAAGGCCGCCGGCGGGGTGGCCGGGGCGCTCTCGCGAGCGGGCGCCCCGCCACAGGGACGAGGGCCTGCGGGCGGGACCGGCCGGCGGAGCGTCGACGCGCATCGCCCGCCGGCGTGCCGTTCGGGGACACCGAGGCGCATCCGCGCGGCGGATGCGAAGGAAGGAGCGGGGATGAGGCTGGCCACGACGGACGTCGAGATCCTGAGCGACCGCTACCCGCCGGGGCTGAAGCTGCGCGGCCCCGCCGGCACCGGCGAGGCGACGGTGCTGCGCAGCCCCTGGGACGGGGTGGAGCTTGCCCGCGTCCCGACGACCACGCTCACTGACCTCGACGTCGTGCTCGACCGGGCGCGGCTCGCCTTCGAGAGCTTCCGCTGGACTCCGGCCTGGCGCCGCGCCCAGATCCTCGAGCGCGCGTCGCACCTCATCGAGGACGACGCCGAGCAGATCGCCTGTCTGATCGCCAACGAGGGCGGCAAGCCGCTGAAGGACGCGCGCATCGAGGCGGCGCGCGGAGCCTCCACCTTCCGCTGGGCGGCCGAGGAGGCCAAGCGCACCGCCGGCGAGATCATCGAGATGGACGCCGAGGCGTCGGGCGAGCACCGCTTCGGCTGGACGATCCGCGAGCCGCGCGGCGTGATCGCGGCGATCTCGCCGTTCAACTTCCCTCTCAACCTCGCCGCGCACAAGGTCGCCCCGGCGCTGGCCGCCTCCAACGTCGTCGTGCTCAAGCCGGCCTCGCAGACGCCGCTGACCGCCCTGCGCATGGCCGAGCTGCTGCTCGAGGCCGGGCTCCCCGAAGACGTCATGCAGGTCGTCGTGGGCCCCGGGGGCACGCTGGGCGCCAGGCTGGTCGAGGACGAGCGCGTCAACATGGTGACCTTCACCGGCAGCCCGCCCGTCGGGCGGCGGATCGCGAGCGACGCGGGCATGAAGATGGTGACCCTCGAGCTGGGCAACAACTCGGCCACCATCGTCGACGAGGACGCGAACCTCGACCTGGCGGCGCAGCGTATCGTCGCCGGCGGGTACGCGAACTCGGGGCAGGTCTGCATCTCGGTGCAGCGCGTCGTCGTGCACGAGAAGGTCTACGACGAGTTCATGGCCAGACTCGTGCCCGCCGTCCAGGCGCTGAAGCTCGGCGACCCGCTCGACGAGACCACCGACGTGTCGTCGCTGATCTCGCCGGCGGAGGCCGAGCGCGTGCGTCTCTGGGTCGAGGAGGCGCTCGAGCAGGGGGCGACGCTCGCCGCCGGCGGCGTCGACGACGCCGGGCGCATGAAGCCGACCGTGCTGACCGACGTCACCCCCGACATGAAGGTCTGCGCGCGCGAGATCTTCGGCCCGGTGCTCAGCATCCTCAAGGCGCGCGACCTCTGCGAGGCCATCGAGATCTCCAACGACAGCGACATGGGCCTGCAGGCCGGCGTGTTCACGACGGACCTGAACAAGGCTCTGTACGCGGCGAAGCGCCTCGAGGTCGGCGGCGTCATGATCAACGAGGTGCCGACGTTCCGGGTCGACCACATGCCGTACGGCGGGATCAAGGGCTCGGGCATCGGTCGCGAGGGGCTGCGCTTCGCGATCCGCGAGATGACCGAGATGAAGATGGTCGCGATCCGCGAGATGGACTGGCAGACCGGCGGGCCGCCGGTCGACGCCTGCCTGCGCGAGCCGCTCGGACCCTGAGCGCGGACCGGTGTCGCGCCGCCGCGCGGGGCGACGCCGTCGCCGACACGACGCCGCGCCCGGCCGGCGCCGCCGTGCCGGGGCTTGCCAAGCGGCGCGCGGCGCGCGATGCTGTGAGGTGTCGGCGGTCGACGGCGAGCGGACGAAGCCCGCCGCGACCGGAGGCCGCGGCGAAAGGAGGTAGACGACAAGTGACTGACTTAGGTGGTGCGGCGCGCTAGGCGCCCCGCACGCGGTGCGCCTGCGCGCCGCACCCGAACGCACAGAATGGGCGGCGGGCCCTCGGGCCCGCCGCCCGCCCTTTCTCACGTGTGCGCCGCGGTCCGCCCCAGGGGCTGTGCCGCACGCCTCCTCGCCCGCCGCCGCGTGCCGCCTCCTCGCCCGCCGCCGCGTGCCGCCTCCTCGCCCGCCGCCGGCGTGCCCGGCACGCCTCCTTGCCCGCCGCCGTCCACCTCCGGCGCCGTGAGGGCTCCACGTTGTCGAACGACGCCGCCGGGTCTTCGACGCCCTCGGCGGTCCAACGCTTGAAGCGACGCTAAGGTTCTCTTTAGAGTCGAGGGAGCTTCTCCGAGCGCCGGAGTCCTACGGGTGCGCGTCGCCTACGGAGCCGGGGCCGGCAGGGTGCGGCGGGAAACGGCCGCGCCTCCCAGCGCGGAAAGGAGGGCGATGGAGGAGGCTCGCCCGCGACACGGCGGGCCTCGTCGCGTTGGTGGCCGAGTCGGCGGGTCGCGACGCGGTCTCGGGGGTTCGGGGAGCGCCGGCTTGTCTCTCGAAAGGACGGAGAACGACATGATCGCGATGCTACGAAAGCAGACCCTTCTGACCCTCGCCGTGCTCGCCGCGCTCGCTCTGGCGGCTCTGCCGCTGCTCGCCGCCTGCGGGTCGGATTCGGAGGACTCCGAGCCCGCGGCGGACACCGGGGCGGTGGCGGCCGACCAGCTGATCGTCGCCACGACGACCAGCCTCAACGACTCGGGCCTCTTCGAAGACGTGGTGCTGCCCGCGTACGCCGAGATCGCGCCGGATGTGACGGTCAAGGTGGTCGCCGTCGGCTCGGGGGAGGCGATCGCGATGGCCGAGCGCGGCGAGGCCGACGTCCTGACCGTCCACTCGCCGGCGGCCGAGCGGGAGTTCCTCGACGCCGGGTACGGCACCATGCGCCTGCAGTTCGCCTACAACTACTTCATCATCGTCGGCCCGGCGGACGACCCCGCGGGCATCGCCGACACGACGACCGCGGCCGAGAGCTTCACGGCGATCGCGGAGAGCGGGTCGACCTTCGTCTCGCGCGGTGACGAGTCGGGCACGCACAGCAAGGAGCTCTCGATCTGGGAGGCGGCCGGCATCGAGCCGTCCGGCGACTGGTATCTGAGCACCGGCCAGGGCATGGGCGACACCCTGCGCATCGCGAGCGAGAAGCAGGGCTACACCCTGACCGACACGGGCACCTTCCTCGCCCAGAAGGACACGCTCGACCTCGTCCCCCTGTCGCCGGAGAGCGCCGACCTCCAGAACACCTACTCCGTGATCCTCATCGACCAGAACAGGAACCCGTCGGTGAACGCCGCCGCCGCGGAGCGGTTCGCCGCCTACCTGGTGAGCGAGGACTGTCAGCAGGCGCTCGAGGAGTACGGCACCGAGGAGTTCGGGGAGCCTCTCTTCCGTCCCTACGCGGACACGCTCGGGACGTACCAGACGTACTGAACCCGGGGTCTTCACGGGGTTCGCGAAAGGCTCCTGACACGTGGACCTGCTCTGGCAAGGCTTTCTCGAGGCGCTTCGTCTCCTCCTGGGAGGAGACGAAGCGCTCTACGAGATCGCCCTGCGCTCGCTCTGGGTCTCGGGGCTCGCCCTCGCCTGCGCCGTCGTCGTCGGGGTCCCCCTGGGCGGGCTCATCGCGCTCACCTCGTTCCCGGGGCGCCGCCTCACCGTGACCTTCGTCAACACGGGGATGGCGGCGCCCCCGGTCGTCGTCGGCCTGCTCGTCGCCCTGTTCCTCACGCGCAGCGGGCCGCTGGGCCAGTTCCGTCTCCTCTACAGCAACTGGGCGATGGTGATCGCCCAGGTCATCATCGCCCTGCCCATCGTGACCGGCCTCTCGCTCGCCGCCCTGCAGCAGCTGGACGTCGGCCTCCGGCAGCAGATCGCGGCCCTCGGCGCCAACCGCCTCCAGGCGTTCTTCTACCAGCTGCGCGAGATCAGGGTGGCACTTCTCGCCGCGGTCATGGCGGCCTTCGGCGGCGTCATCAGCGAGGTGGGCGCCGTGATGATGGTGGGCGGCAACATCAAGGGCCAGACCCAGGTCCTCACCGGGGCGATCGTGCAGGAGACGCGGATGGGCCGCTTCGCCAACGCCATCGCCCTCGCCATCATCCTGGTCACGCTCGCGTTCACCGCCAACTTCGTGCTCACGGCCATCCAGCAGCAGGGACGACGCGTGTGACCGAGGAGCTCCGGGCCGGCGCGCCCGTCCTCGAGGCCCGCGGCCTCAGCGTGCGGCGTGGCGGCGCGACGCTGGTCGCCGTCGACGAGCTCGCTCTGTACGGCGGCGAGGTGCACGTGCTCCTCGGTCCGAACGGCGCCGGCAAGAGCACCCTGCTCCACGCCCTCAACGGGCTCGAGCAGGCCGACGGGGAGCTCGTCTTCGCGGGGCGGCCGGTCCGCTCAGGCCGCGACCGGCTCGCGCTGCGGCGCGCCACGTCGGCCGTGTTCCAGAAGCCGCACCTGCTCAACACGACGGTCAAGGCCAACGTCGAGAGCGGCCTGCGGCTGCGCGGCGTCGAGCGCGCCGAGGCGCGGCGCCGGGCCGCCTCGGCCCTCGAGCTTCTGCGCGTGGGGCACCTCGCCGGCCGCCGGCCGGTGAAGCTCTCCGGCGGAGAGGCCCAACGGGTCAGCATCGCACGCGCTCTGGCCGTCGATCCGCTCGTGCTCTTCCTCGACGAGCCGCTGGCCTCGCTCGACCCGCCGACCCGCCGCGCCCTGACCGACGATCTGCTGCGCATCTTCGAGCGCTCGTCGATGGCGGTGATCTGGGTCACCCACGACCGCGACGAGGCGCTCGCCGTCGGCGACGTCATCACCTACCTCGAGCGCGGCGGCGTGGTGCAGACCGGCCCGGCGCTCGATGTCTTCACCCGCCCGGCGACGGCATCGTTCGCCGAGTTCCTCGGTCTCGAGACCTTCCTCAGCGGCCGCGTGGTCCACGACCCGGACGGCTCCACGCGCCTCCTGCTCGACGGCGGCGGCGAGTTGCACTGCGGCGACGCTCCCGACGGCGCGGCCGTCGTCGCCGTCGCGCCCGAGGACGTCGTCCTCCTCGCCCGGCGCCCCGACGAGCACGGCGCCAGTTTACGGAACGTGCTGGAGGGAACCGTCAAGGCGGTCGCGCCGTCTGGGCGCCTGCTGCGCGTCGACGTCGACGCGGGCGGTCTCGAGATCGGCGCGCTGATCACCCGGGCGGCGCTCGACGACCTGGGCCTCGCTGTCGGGAGCCCGGTCGTGGCCGCGTTCAAGGCCGCGGCCGTGCATCCGCTGTCGAGGCACGAGCGTCAGCAACCGTCGGCCGGGAACACGGAGTGAGGAGGCGGGTCATGGCGCTGAGCGCGCGTAACCAGATCAGCGGGACGGTGAGGAGCGTCGTCCTCGGCACGGTGATGGCCGAGGTCGTGGTCGACATCGGCGGCCAGGAGATCGTCTCGGCGATCACGCGGCACGCTTGCGAGAGCCTCGAGCTCAAGGCGGGCGACGAGGTCAGGGCCGTGATCAAGGCCACCGAGGTCCTGATCGACAAGTGAGGCGGGCGGCCGTCGTCCCCCGACGTCGAGGCCGGGGTGACGACGGCACGAGCGACGAGACGCGCCGCCGGCGCCTCCCGTCGGCTACACTAGGCTCATGAGCGACGACGTCCCCGCGCGCCGGGTCGACTACCTGCGCCTCTCGATCACCGACCGCTGCAACCTGCGCTGCACGTACTGCATGCCCCCGGGGGGCGTGCCGGCGCGGGCGCACGACGAGATCCTGCGTTACGAGGAGATCGCCGCCTTCGCCCGCGTGGCCGTGACCTGCGGCATCAGCAAGGTGCGCATCACCGGCGGCGAGCCGCTGGTGCGCGCCGGGGCGCCCGGGCTGGTGCGCATGCTCGCGAGACTCCCCGGGGTGCGCGACCTCGCGCTCACGACCAACGGCGTGCTCCTCCCGCGATTCGCCGCCGAGCTGCGCGACGCCGGCCTGCGGCGCGTCAACGTGAGCCTCGACAGCCTCGACCCGGTGCGGTTCGCGCGCCTCACGCGGGGCGGCCGCCTGGGCGACGTCCTGGCCGGCCTCGACGCGGCCTTCGCCGCCGGCTTCGACCCGGTCAAGCTCAACGTCCTGCTGCTCGAAGGCGTCGAGGACGAGCTCGACGCCTTCATACGTCTGACCCTCGAGCGCCCGCTGCACGTGCGCTTCATCGAGTTCATGCCGCTCGACCGCGGCCTCGTGCTCGACGGCGGCCTGCTCCCGGCACCGCGGGTGATCGAGCGTCTGCGCGCGCGGCACGGCATCCGACCGGTCGGCGGCCCCTACGGGCACGGCCCCGCGCGGTACTGGGCGGTGCCCGGCGCGCCCGGCACGATCGGGTTCATCGCGGCGATCTCTGACCACTTCTGCGAGAGCTGCAACCGGCTGCGCCTCACGGCCGACGGCAAGTTGCGCACCTGCCTGTTCTCGGGTGCGGAGCTCGATGTGCGGCCGTTGCTGGGCGACGAGCCGCGCCTGCGCGCCGCCGTGCTCGAGGCGCTGGCCGCCAAGAGATACGACCGCTGTCGCGAGGCGCTCGCCAACGAGCGCGCCATGTCGCAGATCGGGGGGTGAGGGCGTGAGCGAGCTCAGCCATCTCGACGCGCGCGGGCGGGCACGCATGGTGGACGTCGGGGAGAAGAAGGAGACCGAGCGCCGGGCCGTCGCCGAGGCGCTGGTCCGGATGGCGCCGGAGACCCTGGCCGTGATCGAGGACGAGGCCGTGCCCAAGGGCGACGTCATCGCCGCGGCCAGGCTCGCCGGGGTCATGGCCGCCAAGCGCACCCACGAGCTGATCCCGCTCTGTCACCCGCTGGCGCTCACCTTCGTGGGCGTCGAGATCGACGCCGACGAGGCTCTCCCCGGGCTGCGCTGCGTGGCCGAGGCGCGTCTGCGGGGCCGCACCGGCGTCGAGATGGAGGCGCTCGTCGCCGCCTCGGTCGCCGCGCTCACGGTCTACGACATGTGCAAGGCCATCGACCGGGCGATGGAGATCGGCCCCGTCCGTCTGCTCGAGAAGAGCGGCGGCCGCAGCGGGGTCTGGCGGCGCGGGGCCGAGGGCGCGGAGGCCGAGTCGTGACCCGCGCCCCCGACGGCCGCGTCGTCTCCGTCAACGTCGCCCCCGAGACCGGGGCGCGCAAGACCCCGGTCGGCGGCGCCACTCTCGTCGCCGGGCACGGCGTCGAGGGCGACGGCCACGCCGGGCCGGGGCATCGGCAGGTCAGCCTGCTCGCCGCCGAGAGCATCGCCACGATGCGCGACGGCGGCCTCGACGTCGGGCCCGGCGACTTCGCCGAGAACGTGACCACCGAGGGCATCGCCGTCGTACGTCTGCCGGTGGGGGCACGTCTCCGCGTCGGACCGGCCGTGCTCGAGGTCACGCAGATCGGCAAGGTCTGCCACGACCGCTGCGAGATCTTCCGCCTCGCCGGCGACTGCGTGATGCCGCGCGAGGGCATCTTCGCCCGGGTCCTCGAAGGCGGCGAGGTGCGCGCGGGCGACGACATCGTCGTCGATCCGCCGACGCTGATCCGCGCCGCCGTCCTCACCGTGTCCGACAAGGGTTCGCGCGGCGAGCGGGACGACCTCAGCGGCGACACCCTGGTCGAACTGCTCGACGGCGCCGGGGCAGTCGTCGCCGAGCGCGCTCTCGTGCCCGACGAGCGGGAGCTCATCGCCGCCGAGCTCGTCCGCCTGGCCGACGAGGTGCGGGCCACGCTCGTGCTCACGACCGGCGGGACCGGGCTCACGAGCCGCGACGTCACGCCCGAGGCGACGCTCGCCGTGCTCGACCGGCAGGCGCCGGGCTTCGCCGAGGCGATGCGCGCCGGGTCGCTCGCGAAGACCCCGCACGCGATGCTCTCGCGCGCCGTCAGCGGCCTGCGCGGCCGCACGCTCATCGTCAACATGCCGGGCAGCCCTCGCGCCTGCCGCGAGCAGTTCGCCATGATCGCCGCCGCGCTGCCGCACGCGGTGGAGAAGCTCCTCGACCTCGGCGGGGACTGCGCCGCTCCGTCCGTGCCCGCGGAGTGACCCCGGGGCCGGACCGCGAGCGCCAGCTCGCCGACGAGGCGGCCGCCCGCGCGGGCATCGAGCGGCGCGCGGCCGCCCGGGCCGAGCTCCCGCCGACGCGCGAGACCGTCGGGGCGGTGGTCGTCACCTTCAACGACGCGGCCCACGTCGCCGGCATGCTGCGCGGCCTGCGCAAGGAGGTCGCCGAGACCGTCGTCTGCGACCTCGGCTCGAAGGACCGGACGCTGGCGACGGTCGCCGAGCGGTGCCCGTGGGTGGATCGGCACGAGCTGCCGCTCGAGGCCGGGTTCGCGGCGGCGTTCAACGAAGGCGCCCGCCGGCTGAGCCAGCCGTTCCTCCTGCTGCTGCACGGCGACGCCCGGCTGCGTCCCGGCGCGCTCGAGCGACTGCACGGGCAGCTGCACGCCGGCGGCGGGCGCGCCGGCTGCTGCGGGCCTCGCGTCACGGCGCCGGACGGCACGGTCGAGCTCTCGGCGGGGTTCAAGCCCACGCCGTGGCGCCGTGCGCGGGCGTGGTGGCGCACGGTCGTGCCGTCGACGCGCCGGGCCAGGAAGCGGACGCCGCGCCTGGCCAGGGGCGCGCCGGCGGTGCTCGCCGAGGTCGACTGGGTCGGGTCGGCGGCCGCCCTGCTGCGCCGCGAGGCCTTCGACGAGGTGGGCGGCATGGACGAGGGCTTCTTCCTCGCCTGGGCCGACGTCGACCTCGGCCTCCGGTTGCGGCGCGCCGGCTGGCACGTCTACTACGAGCCGCGCGCCCGGGCGATCCATCTCGACCGCGTCGCCGAGTCGGCGGAGTCGCGGCGCCGCGCCCGAGGCCGCTTCGCCGCCAGGCACGGGCTGCTCGGGCGGCTGCGCGGCGCGTCCTGACGCGGCCGTCGCTCAGGTCGCGGGCGCAGGGTGCCGCCGGCAGGAGAGGTAGGCGGCGACGGCGGCGTCGGCGTCCTCGACCGCGCGCCGGTGGCCTGCCGCCAGCCGGTCGCCGATGCTCTGCCGCGTGACACCGAGCTTCGCCGCCACGGCCCGCTGGTGTCCGAGCTCGCGGTAGGCGGCGATGGCCTCCCACTGCTTGGGCGTGCGCGCGGTGAGCAGGGGGTCGACCAGGCGGCAGATCGCGGCCAGCAGAAGGTCGCCGTCCTCGCCGGTGCCGACGTAGCGCGTGAGTCCGCGGTCGCGGGCGGCGAGCTCGAGGGCCGTGCGGGCGTTCGCGTAGGCGTCGCCGCCGTCGCGGACGGCGGCGGCCAGACCGATCCCGACCCCCGCGCGGACGGCGACCGGCGCCACCGTCTCGCGCAGGACGCTGACGAGCAGTGGCGTCTGTGCCGGGTCGTCGAGCACGCCGTCCACTCGTCCGTCGGGCGCGACCGAGAAAGGCTCGGCGAGCGCGGGCTCGAAGAGCCGGTTGAGCCGTTCGAGGGCGGGCCTGACGGCGATCACGTCGGGGCCTCCGCCGGCCGTCCGCGACGGCGCCGGGAGGTCGGCGAGGACCACGGCGATGACCCGGATGTCGCGACGCCTGGTGAGCGGCATGCTGCAAGCTACGCCGCGGCGAGGTGCGAATCCTGCCGGGCCGACGACGCGGCACTCCTCGGGCCGCGTCGGCGGAGACCGGCCGCCGCGCGACGCGCGACCCGGACGGTCGTCGTCGCGACGCGGTCGTCGGGCGCGCGACGACCGAGGGTGGCGCCCGGGTCGCGGTTCGCGGCGGGGCGGCTGCCGGAGAGAGGCTCGAGGACCGAGCTTGTGTGGGTCTCCACCATGAGGATGCTGGAAATGGCGCGGCGCGCCCACTGTCGCTACACTTGGGGGCCTACGGTCTCGAGGACGGGGGTAGCGGGGTGAACAGCAAGGCGCGCACACGACTCCTCATCGCCACGGCCGTGATCGTGGCCGTCTTCGTGGTCGGGGTCGTGTACGTCGTCAGCCGCGAGGGCGCGTACTACCGCCAGGTCTCGGAGCTCGACCAGGGCGACTACGTGGGCAAGAACGTCAAGGTCGGCGGCCGCGTCCTCGCCGACACGCTGCGGCACGACCAGTCGGGGTTCCTCTTCGACATTCAGGACCTGACCGGTGAGGCCGATACCGTGAAGGTGGAGTACGACGGGCAGGTGCCCGACACGTTCGGGCCGGGTGCCGACGTCGTCGTGCTGGGGACCTACTCCGAGTCCGCCGCGGGAGGGCTCATCACGGCCAGCCAGGTGCAGACCAAGTGTCCCTCGAAGTACGAGGGCGCGGGCACGACGCCCGCCGCCAGCCCGTCACCCTGAGAGGCTGACCGCATGCTGCTGCTCGGACGCCTCGCCCTCACGCTCGGCCTCGTGCTGGCGCTGGCCGCCGCCGTCTTCCTCGCCTACGGCATGAAGACGTCGCGCCGCGACTTCATCCGCAACGGCTACTACGCGACGTACGGCTTCGCCCTCGCGATCGTGATCGCGTCGACGGTCCTGCTGCAGGCCTTCCTGCGCTCCGACCTCGGCTTCGCCTACGTCTTCGAGAACTCCGACGCCAGCCTCCCGGCCTTCTACCGCGTCGCGGGGTTCTGGGCCGGGCAGGAGGGGTCGTTCCTGCTCTGGCTGCTGATGCTGGCCGTCGTGGCCGTGGCGATCGCCGCCGGCGACCTCGCGCGCACGCGGCGCCTCGTCGCCGGCGCGGTCATGGTGCTGGCGGTCAACGTGGCGCTGTTCGCGGCCCTCATGGTGCTCGACGAGGGATCCAACCCCTTCCTCGCCACGCCGGCCGGCGCCGGTTCCCCCGTCGGCCTCAACCCGCTGCTCCTGCATCCGGCCATGGTGCTCCACCCGCCGGCGCTCTTCGCCGGCTACGTCGGCTTCGCGGTGCCCTTCGCCTTCGCCGTGTCCGCGCTGCTCCTCGGGCGCGCCGACCGCGAGTGGGTGGTCGGCGCCCGCCGCTGGGCGGTCGGCGGCTGGCTCCTGCTGTCGCTCGGCATCGGCCTCGGTGCCTGGTGGGCGTACGTCGTGCTCTCGTTCGGCGGCTACTGGGCGTGGGACGCGGTCGAGAACAGCTCCCTCGTCCCCTGGCTGACCGGCACCGCGCTTTTGCACTCGATGACGCTGTACGTGCGGCGCGGCACCTTCAAGCGCTGGGCGCTCGGGCTCGCGGCGGCGACGTTCTGGCTCACCCTGGTCGCCACGTGGACGACGCGCACGGGGGTGATCCAGTCGGTCCACGCCTTCGGTCAGCGCCCCCTGCTCGTCTGGTTCCTCACCATCGTCATCGTCGCCGTGGCCGTGCTGAGCGCCGCTCTCATCGCCTGGCGCTGGCGGTGCTTCGCGAGCGAGCACGCCTTCGAGTCGCTGGCCTCGCGCGAGTTCGTCTACCATCTGATGAACCTGACCTTCACGATGTTCGCCCTGGCCATCGGCTTCTCCACGGTGCTCGTCCCCCTGCTCTTCGAGCGGACCGTCGGACCGTCCACGTACGACCTGTTCGCCCAGCCGCTGGGCGTCGTCACGCTGGCGCTGATCGCCCTGTGCCCGCTCTTCGCCTGGCGGCGGACCACGGGCACGGCGCTGCGACGCTCACTCGTCGTGCCGCTCGCGGGTGCCGTGCTCTTCGTCCCGCTCTGGCTGGCCCTGGGGTTCCAGTCGAACCTGTGGGGGTTCGTGGGCTTCGTCGTCTGCGGCTTCGCCTTCGGCGCCGTGCTGCAGTTCGTCCTCGTGTCGGCGCGGCGCGCGGCCGGCGGCCGCCGGTGGACGGCCGGGCTGCGTCGTGCCCTCTTCGGGAGCCGCACGCGTACGGCGGCGTACATCGCCCACCTCGGCATGGTGCTCGTGGTGGCGGGCCTGCTGGGCTCGGCCGTCTACCCGGTCGAGACGAGCGCCGTCGTCGCCAGCGAGGACGGCGCCGTCGTGGAGGCCGGCGACTACCGGCTGCTGTTCACCGGCATGCGCAGCGAGATGGGTTCACAGGGTTCATTGCGCACGTACGCGGCGTTCGACGTCTTCACGGCCGGCGGCGACCGCGTGGGCACGGTGGAGCCTCACACCGACATCTACCCGACGGGCATGTCGGCGGTGCGCGCCGTCATCCTCGGGCGCCCCTTCGAGGACGTCTTCGTCGTCACCGACCAGGGGTTCACCGAAGAGTCGACCGAGCTCTCCGTGCGCGTCGTCGTGTTCCCGCTGATCCGCTGGGTGTGGATCGGCTCCATCCTGCTGTGCGTGGGCGCCGCGGTCTCGCTGTGGCCGCGCGGTCAGCAGCAGGAGCAGGAGGCGCGCGACGCGGCCGCCGCCCGCGAGGACGGCCGCCTCGAGCGCGCCACGGCGTAGGGGGCGCACGTGACCGACCTGCAGGTGGGTCACACCCAGCCCGAGATCGAGGTCGAGGGCCTGCGCAAGACCTTCGGCCGCCGTGAGGTGCTGCGCGGCGTCTCCTTCGCGCTCGAGCGCGGCGGCTTCCTCGCCGTGTTCGGCCCCAACGGGGCCGGCAAGACGACGATGCTGCGCGTGCTGGCCACGCTGCTCACCCCCGGGTCGGGGAGCGTGCGTGTCGCCGGTCACGACGTGCGCGAGGACCCGATGCCCGTGCGCCGCGCCGTCGGGCTGATCTCGCACGGGCCGCTGCTCTACCCGGACCTGACGGCCTACGAGAACCTGCGCTTCTACGCCGACATGTACGGGGTCGAGGACCGCGAGGCGCGCATCGACGAGCTGCTCGACCGTCTCGAGCTCTCGCACCGCCGCTACGACGTGGTGCGCGCCTTCTCGCGCGGCATGCGCCAGCGTCTCGCGATCGCCCGCGCCGTGCTCCACCGGCCGCGGGTGCTGCTGCTCGACGAGCCCCACGAGGGTCTCGACCCGCGCGCCGTCGACATCCTCGACGGGCTGCTCGCCGAGATCCGCGCCGACCACACGTTCGTCATGGTGACTCACCACATCGGCAAGGGCCTCGAGCTCGCCAGCCGGGTGATGATCGTCGACGCCGGCCGTGTGGTCTACGAGCACGCGGCCGGCGTCGACGCCGAGGCCTTCGGCGCCGTGTATCGCGAGCACGTGCAGGAGGGCTCGGCGCTGTGAGCGCCTCCACCTTCACGCGTCCGGTGACCGCCGCCGGGGGGTGGGTGTCGTGAGCGCGACCGTCCAGTTCGCCGCCATCGTGCGCAAGGACCTCATCCGCGAGTTGCGCACCCGCGAGGTGCTGGTCTCGGTCTTCCTCTTCGTCATGCTCTCGCTGGTCGTCTTCCACTACGCCTTCGCGAGCGAAGAGAGCGACCTCACCTTCTTCACCGGCGGCATGCTCTGGGTCACCTTCCTGTTCGGCGCCCTGCTCGGCCTGAACCGCAGCTTCGCCCAGGAGAAGGACGAGGGGTGTCTCGACGGGCTGCTGCTCTGCCCCGTGGACCGCGTGACCATCTTCCTCGCCAAGACCGCCGCCAACCTGGTGCTGCTGCTCGCGATCCAGGTGGTCGCCGTGCCCGTCTTCACCCTGTTCTTCGTCGAGCGCAGCTACGTCGGCGACCTGCCCCTGCTCGTCCTCGTCGTCCTTCTCGCCGACCTCGGCATCTGCGCCCTGGGCACGCTGCTCGCGACGATCTCGATGAACAGCCGGGCGCGCGACCTGCTGCTCCCCGTCCTCTTCCTGCCGCTGATCGTGCCGGTGCTCATCGCCGCGACGTCGGCGACGACGGCGGTCTTCGCCGGCGACACCGGGCTCGGCGAGCTCGCCGGGCGCCTGGTCTTCCTCGCCGCCTTCGACGCGGTATTCTTGGTCGCGGCCTACGGCACCTACGACTTCGCGATAGGAGAGTGACGGTGGAGGCTTCGCAGGTCGGTCTCGAGCGTGCGGCGCCCGGCGCGGCCGGCTGGCGGCGCCTGATCGGGGCGCCCGCCCTCTTCGCCTACGCGGGCGCCGCCCTCGTCGCGGGGCTGCTGCTCGCCTTCTGGTACGCCCCCGTCGACGCCTCGAGCATGGGGTTCAGCCAGAAGATCTTCTACTACCACGCGCCCATCGCCGAGACCGCGCTCGTCGCTTTCGGGGTGGCCTTCGTCGCCGGCATCCTCTACCTGCGCAGCGGCGACCTGCGCTACGATCGCCTCGGGATGGTCGCCGTGCGCCTCGGGCTGCTCTTCAGCCTGCTCGTCATGGGCACGGGGATGATCTGGGGCAAGGCCGCCTGGGGCGCCTGGTGGGCCTGGGAGCCGCGGCTCACCACCTTCCTCATCGCCTGCCTGCTGTACGCCGGCTACTTCGTGCTCCGCTCGATGGTCGACGAGGAGTCGCGCCGGGCGAGCTACGCCGCGGTGCTGGCGATCGTCGCCTTCATCGACGTGCCCATCACCTTCTTCGCCACGCGCTTCCTGCCCGAGGGCCTGCACCCGGTGGTCATCCGGGCCGGCGGGTCGGGTATGGAGGGGAGCATGCTGTTGAGCTTCCTCGTCAGCATGCTCGGCATGACCCTGCTCCTGGTCGCCATGATCCGCCTCGAGTACGCGGCCGAGCTGCTCAAGGACGAGATCGACGATCTGAAGACCACGCTCTGGGAGGTCGGACAGTGACCATCGAGGAGGCCGCGCAGTTCGTTGCCGCCGCCTACGCCGTGATCCTCGTCGTGCTGGTCGTCTACTTCGCGATGACCGCGCGCCGGGTCAACGGCCTGCGACGCGACGTCGAGCTGCTCAGGCGCGAAGCCGAGAAGCGGGAGCGGCGGGGCGAGGGCGCCTGAGCGCCCTCGCCCCGCCGCCCTGACCGGCGCGGGGGGACCGTGGAGCAGGTCTCCGTCATCTCCCTCTGGATCGCGCTGCTGCTCTTCGGCGCGGCGTTCGCGCTGTTCATCTTCCACTACCTGTCACGCCGCGAGCAGATGAACCTGCGCGGCGTGGTCGTCGCCCTCGCCGGGTGGATCGCGCTCGGGGTCGCCCTGATCCTCCGTGCGGCGAGCGCGAAGCACATCCCGGTCGTCGGCGCCTACGAGTCGCTCGCGTTGATCACCTGGTTCCTCGTCGGCGTCTACCTCGTCCTCGAGCTCTTCACCCAGGTCAAGGCCCTCGGCCTCTACGTGATGCCGGCGGCGATGCTCTTCCTCGGCGTCGCGTGGAGCAGCTACAGCGCCCCGGCGGGCCTCATGCCCGACCTGCAGAGCGACATCGTCGTGCTGCACGTGATCGTCATGTTCACCGCCGTCGGCGCCCTGTACCTCGCCGGCTTCGCGGCGCTCCTCTACCTCCTCGAGGAGCGGCTCCTCAAGCGGCACCGCACCGGCTCGGTGCTGGGGCGCCTCCCGTCGCTCGCCACTCTGGACCGGCTCGTCTACCACGCGACGCTCTTCGGCGTGCCCTTCCTCACGATGGGGATGGTCGCCGGTGCCATCCGCGCCATCGCCTTCGGGGTGGAGGGCTGGTTGTACGACCCCATGGTCCTGCTCTCGCTGGGGGCGTGGGCGATCTACCTCGCGCTGCTGTACGGGCACCTGCGCGGCGGCTGGGGCGGGCGCCGCGCCGCGTGGCTGGCGATCGCCGGTCTGGTCGTGATGCTCGCGATCCGTTTCGCCGCCGTGCCGTACTGGTCCGGCTTCCACACCTACGGAGGCTGAGCGTGCTCGTCGTCGTCGTCGGGGTCTCGCACGCCACCGCAGCGCTCGAGCTGCGCGAGCGGCTCGCGCTCGACGGCGGGGCGGCCCTCGGCGTCGCCCGGGCGCTGCTCGCCCCCGGCGGCGTCTGCGAGGCCGTCGCGCTCTCGACCTGCAACCGCACCGAGCTCTACATGTACGCGCGCGACGCCTCGGCCGCGCGCCAGGCCGCCCTCGAGCTGCTCGCCGAGCGCGCCGGCGTCTCGCCGGCGTCGCTCGCGCCGAGCACCTACAGCCACGCCGGCGAGGGCGCCATCGAGCACCTCTTCCGGGTGGTCGCCAGCCTGGACTCGATGGTCATCGGCGAGTATCAGATCGTCGCCCAGATCCGCGAGGCCTACGAGACTGCGCGGGAGGGCGGGTGCACGAGCGTCGTCTTCAACCGCCTCTTCCGCCACACCCTCGAGGTGGGCAAGCGCGTGCGGACCGAGACCGCCATCGGGGAGAAGCCGGTCTCGGTCAGCTCGGCCGCCGTGGACCTGGCAGAGCAGGTCTTCGGCCATCTTGAAGACACGACGGCGCTGATCGTCGGCGCCGGCGAGACCGGGGAGCTCACGGCGACGCACCTGCGCGCGCGCGGCGTGCGGGACCTGCTCGTCACCAACAGGACCCTGGCGGCGGCGCAGGAGATGGCGCGCCGCGTGGGCGGCCGCGCGGTGCCCTTCGAGGACCTCGAAGGACACCTCGTCGCGGCCGACATCGTCATCTCGTCGACCTCGGCGCCGCACTGCGTCGTCACGCGTGAGCGCGTGCACCGCGCCAGGCGGCGCCGTCGCGGCCGTCCGCTCTTCTTCATCGACATCGCCGTGCCGCGCGACGTCGATCCCGCGATCGCCGATCTCGACGGCGTGTTCCTCTACGACATCGACGACCTCGAGCACGTCGTCGCGCGCAACCGCGCCGAGCGCGAGAAGGAGGCCGTCAGGGCCGAGGCCATCGTCGTCGAGGAGCTCGCCAACGTCGACGCCTGGCTGCGCGCCCTCGAGGTCGTGCCGACGATCGCCACGCTGCGTGAGGCGGTCGAGCGCATCAGGACGAGCGAGCTGGAGCGTCTGGGCGGCCGGCTCTCCGGCCTCGACGACGAGCAGAGGGCCCAGGTGGAGCTGCTGACCAGCTCGATCGTCAACAAGATCCTGCACCTGCCGACCGTGACGATGAAGGACGTGGCCGGGCGCGACGAGTGCTACCTCTACGTGGACGCCGTGCGCACCCTCTTCGGGCTCGACGGCAACGGTGACGGCCGGGCAGGCGCGCGCGGCGAGGCGCACGGCGCCGGCGAAGCGGGCGGGGCGAGGCCCGGGACGGCCGCCGCCGAGACGGCCGCCGGAAGTGAGGCCGGGGCGGCGGGCGGGACGGCCGAGGAGGCGGGCGCTCGCCGGCCCGCGCCCGGCGCCGGCGGTGACGCGGGCCTCGCGGTCCCTTGAGCGATCGGGTCCGCATCGGCTCGCGCGGCAGCGCGCTCGCCCTCGTGCAGAGCGAGTGGGTGCGTGACCGCCTGCAGGCGCTGCACCCCGGGCTCGTCGCGGAGATCGAGGTCATCCACACGAAGGGCGACAGGCTGCTCGACGCGCCGCTCGCCAAGCTCGGCGACAAGGGACTCTTCGTGAAGGAGATCGAGGAGGCCCTGCGCGAAGGGCGCGTCGACCTCGCCGTGCACTCGGCCAAGGACATGCCGACCGAGACGCCCGCCGGGCTCGACCTCGTCGCCTTCACGGCGCGCGAGGACGTGCGCGACGTCTTCGTCGCGCATCCGCGCGCGCCGCTCCGGCGTCTCGCCGACCTGCCCTCGGGCGCCGTCGTCGGCACCTCGAGCCTGCGCCGCCGCTCGCAGCTGCTGGCCCTGCGCCCGGACCTCGAGGTCGTGGACATCCGCGGCAACGTGCAGACCCGCCTGCGCAAGGTCGAGGAGCAGGAGATGGCCGGCACGATCCTCGCGGCCGCGGGGCTGGCGCGCCTCGGGCGCGCCGACGCGGCTGCCTTCGCCTTCACGTTCGACGAGCTGCTGCCCGCCGTCGGCCAGGGGTCGCTGGCGGTCGAGGCGCGCACCGGCGACGAGGCCGTCGCCGCCCTGCTGGCTCCGCTCGCCGATACCGCGAGCGCGCTCGCCGTGCGCGCCGAACGCGCCCTGATGCGTGCGCTCCAGGGCGGCTGTCAGGTCCCCATCGCCGCGCACGCGGTCGTCGTCGCGCCCGCCCCGGGCGACCCCGGGCCGGCGCCACTGCTCCTGCGGGCGTTCGTCGGCTCGCTCGACGGGGCCGAGGCGGTGCGCCGCGAGGCCGTCGGCTCGTCCGCCGAGCCGGAGGAGCTCGGCACGCGGCTGGCCGCGGAGATGCTCGCCGCCGGCGGCGACCGTATCCTCGCAGCCGTGCGCGCCGAGGCCGGCGGCGGATGAGCCCGCCGGGCGAGGGCGCGGGCGGCACGGGCGGCCGGCCGGGCGCGGACGCACGGTGCCCCGGCGCGGGCGGACCTGCCGCCGGCGGCGCCCGGCCGCTCGCCGGCCGCGTGGTCGTGATCACGCGTCCGCGTGACCAGGCCGACGCGCTCGCCCTGCCGCTGCGCGGCCTCGGCGCCGAGGTCGTCGTGGCGCCGGTCATCCGCATCGTGCCGCGCCCGCTCGACGAGGAGGCGCGGCGGGTGCTCGCGGGCGTGGCGCGGTACGACCTCGTCGTCTTCACCAGCGTCAACGGCGTGCGCGTGTTCGCCGACGATCTCGAGACGGCCGGCCCCGGCCTCGCGGTGCTGGGCGCCGCGGCCGGGCCCGGCACGTCGCGCCCCTCGCTCGCGGCCATCGGGCCGGCGACGGCCGCGGCCCTCGAGGGCCGCGGCCTCGCCTGCGACGTCGTGGCCGAGGAGTACGTCGCCGAGGGGCTGCTCGCCGCACTCGAGCGGCGGGGCGTCGCGCCGGCAGGGGCCCGCGTGCTGATCCCGCGGGCGGCCGAGGCGCGCAGCGTCCTGCCCGACAGGCTGCGCGAGCGCGGCGCGCTCGTCGACGTGCTGCCGGTCTACGACACGCTGCCCGCCGAGACGCTCGACGTGTCGCGAGCTCGCGTCGAGACCGCGGACTTCATCACGTTCACCTCGAGCAGCACGGCGCGTGCCTTCGCGCGCCTGATGGGCTCCGGGGCGGGGCCGGGGGAGAGGACGCTCGCCGAGCGCCTCGCCGCCGCCCGCCTCTGCTCGATCGGCCCCGTGACCTCGGCGACGCTGCGCGAGCTCGGCCTGACGGTGGCCGTCGAGGCCCGCGAGTACACGACCGCCGGGCTCGTCGCGGCGATCGCCGCCGCGGGCTGAAGCCGCGGCCGTCGCGGTGGTTATCGCCTCCGTCGCGGCCGCGGGGGAGAGCCGTGCCCGTCGCCCCAGGGGACGACCGTCACCGTCGCCGCGGTCCGACCCCCGCGTTGTGCGGCGCGGGTCGGTGTCCGGAGACGCGAAGGGCCGGCATCGCCGGCCCTTCGCGTCTCCCGCCTGCGGGCAGCCTCAGGCGGGCTTGACCTCGCTCGCCTGCGGGCCCTTCTGGCCCTGCACGACCTCGAACTCGACCTCCTGGCCGTCAGAGAGGGTCTGCACCCCGGCCGCCAGGCCGGTGATGTGGACGAAGACGTCCTTGCCCTCTTCCTGCTCGATGAAGCCGTAGCCCTTCTCCGTGCTGAACCACTTCACTTTGCCTTTCGCCACGCCTACTCCCTTGTTCGTGAGCGTGCTGTCGGCGAGTGAAGCCAGGGCGCGCGCTCGTCTTCCGTGGCCCGCGGCGTCGGTGGCGCGTCGCCGCGGACTCTGCAGTTGTACCCATTTCTCACCACCAAGGACAACCTCGGTCACCGTTCGGCTTCGCTGTTGCCCGTGTGGGGCGGGCGTCGTATCGTGCTGGTGATGCGTCCGATCTGCTTCTCGAGCGACTACGGGTACGCCGACGATTTCGCCGGCACCTGTCGCGCGGTCATCGCCCGGCTCGCTCCCGAGGTGCGGGTGATCGACGTCACCCACGGGCTCCCGCAGCGCGACGTGCTCGCCGGGGCACTCGTCCTGCGCAACACGCTGCCGTACATGCCCGAGGGGGCCGTGTTCCTCGCCGTGGTCGACCCCGGGGTCGGCGGTCCGCGCCGCCCGGCGTGCCTGCGCAGCGGCGCCGACCGCCTGTTCGTGGGTCCCGACAACGGGCTCCTGACGCTGGCCGCCGACGCCGACGGCGGGGTGGCGGAGGCGCGCATCCTCACCAACGAGAGCCTCTGGCTGAGCCCGCTCTCGGCGACCTTCCACGGTCGCGACATCTTCGCCCCGGTGGCGGCGCGGCTCGCTGCCGGCCTCTCGCTCGAGACCGTCGGGGTGGAGGCCGACCCGGCCGGTCTCGCGCGCCTCGACGTGCCCGAGCCTGCCGCGGTCGCCGGCGGGCTCGCCGCCACGGCGGTGCTGGTCGACCGTTTCGGCAACGTCGCCCTGAACCTGCGGGCCGAGGAGCTCGAGGCCGCCGACATCGGCGACGACCTCGAGCTGGACTGCGCCGGCGAGCGCTACCACGCCCGCGTCGTGCGCACGTTCGGGGCGGTGCGCGCGAGCGACATCCTCGTGCTCGTGGACAGCTACGGCATGGTCTCGGTGGCCGTGAACGGCGGCTCCGCCGCCGAGGTGCTCTCGCTCGACCCGGGTGACCGCGTGGTGCTGCGACGGGCCTGAGGGCGGCGGGCGACGCCCGCCGCCCTCAGGCCCGTCGCAGCACTCCTCCCGGCCTCGTCTTGCAGCCTCCCGGCGATTCCGCTAGACTACCCGCTCGCGTGTCCGGGCCCGGGCACGTCGTCCGCAACGGCCAGAAGTGAGCGCATGAAGACCTACGTCGCGAAGCCCTCCACCATCGAGAAGAAGTGGTACGTGGTCGACGCCAGCGGCAAGACCCTCGGCCGTCTGGCCACGGTGATCGCCGACGTCCTCCGCGGCAAGCGCAAGCCGACCTACACCCCCCACATCGACACCGGCGACTTCGTCGTCGTCGTCAACGCCGACAAGGTCGTCGTGACCGGCGACAAGGCGGCGCAGAAGATGTACTACCGCCATTCCGGCTACCCGGGCGGCATCAAGTCGGAGTCCTACGAGCACCTCATGGCGCGGCGCCCCGAAGAGATCCTGCGCCGCGCCGTGCGCGGCATGCTGCCCCACAACCGGCTGGGCAGGGCGCAGCTGCGCAAGCTCAAGATCTACGCCGGACCCGACCATCCGCACGAGGCGCAGCAGCCCGACGTGCTCGAGATCAAGGAGTAAGGCGTGGCAGAGGCAGTGACCTATCGCGCGACCGGCAAGCGCAAGACCAGCGTGGCCCGCGTCGTCCTCACCCCCGGGGTGGGCAGGGCGCTCGTCAACGGCCGCGAGATCGACGAGTACTTCGGCCGCGAGGTCCTCAAGACGATCGCGCTCATGCCGCTCGACACCACCCACACGGCGAACCGCTTCGACATCGCCGTCAACGTGTACGGCGGCGGCATCGCCGGCCAGGCCGGCGCCGTGCGCCACGGCATCGCGCGCGCCCTCTGCGAGGCCGACGAGAGCCTGCGCACGCCGCTCAAGCGGGCCGGCTTCCTCACGCGCGACGCGCGCCAGGTCGAGCGCAAGAAGGCCGGCTTCCACAAGGCGCGCAAGAAGCCGCAGTTCAGCAAGCGCTGACCGCGCCGCACACCGAGCATCTTCCGAAGGGCCGCCGCGAGGCGGCCCTTCTCGTCGCGTGTCCGCGCCTCGCCGTCGCCCGCGTCCGCCGTCGTCTGTGCCGCGAGCCACGGCCGTACCTGGTCCGCGTAATCCGCCGCGCCGTCGCCGCGCCCGCACGGTGTGGCCCGCGGGCGCCCGCGCCGCCGCCGCTCTCGCCGGGGCGATACAATGGCCGGCACAGAGCAGACCGGCGGCGCGGACACCCGTGAGCGATCGAGCGCCTGGCCCGCGTGACGCCGGACGAGCCGCGAGCGGCCCCGTCCGGCGCACGGCACGCGGGTGACGAGGTGGAGGTTCATCGAAGGACTCGGCGGATGCCTCCCGGCCCGGCACGGTCGTGATCGAGTCGACAAAGCCCGCCGGCGACGGCGGAGACAAAGCGGCTCGAGGTGCCGTCCGCAGCCCGCCCGTCTGCCCCTGAGCGGCGAAGGGAGCACGCATGTGCGGCATCGTGGGCTACGTCGGGCGGAGGCCCGGCAAGCCGATCATCCTCGACGGTCTCAGGCGGCTCGAGTACCGCGGCTACGATTCGGCCGGCATCACCCTGGTCGAGGAGGACGGTCTCGAGACCGTGCGCGCGGTCGGCAACCTCGACGCGCTCTTCGCTGCCGTCGGCGACGGCGCCTCGGCGGCCACCACCGGCCTCGGGCACACGCGCTGGGCGACGCACGGCAGCGTCTGCGAGGAGAACGCCCACCCGCACGTCGACTGCGGCGGGCGCATCTCGGTCGTGCTCAACGGCATCATCGAGAACTACAAGGAGCTGCGCGCGGCGCTTGAGGCGCGCGGTCACCGCCTCACGTCGCAGACCGACGCCGAGGTCGTCGTGCACCTGATCGAGGAGCACGCTGGCGACGGCCTCGCCGCGGCGGTGCGAGCGGCGATCCCGCGGCTCGAGGGCCACTTCGCCTTCTGCGCCGTCTCGGCCGACGAGCCCGACGTCGTCGTCGGTACGCGGCGCGAGGCGCCGCTGGTCGTCGGCGTCGGGCGCGACGAGATGTTCTTCGCCTCGGCGATCCCCGCGTTCCTCGCGTCCACGCGCGAGGTGATCGTGCTCGAGGACGGCGACGTCGTCACGCTCCGCACCTCCGGCGCGGAGTGCACCGACGCCGCCGGCGTGCCCGTCGACCGGGGGGCGATCACCGTCCCGTGGGACGAGGACGCCGCCGAGAAGGCGGGCTACGAGACCTTCATGCTCAAGGAGATCAACGAGCAGCCGGCCTCCCTGCGCGACACGCTGGCCGGCCGCCTCTCCGCGGCGGGCGACGTCGACCTCGGCGAGACCGCGATGGGCGACGAGATGCTGCGCCGCCTGCGGCGCATCTTCATCGTCGCCTGCGGCACGTCGTATCACGCCGGTCTCGTGGTCTCGTACGCGATCGAGCAGCTGGCCCGCGTGCCCGTGCAGATCGACGTCGCCAGCGAGTTCCGCTACCGCCGGCCGGTCTTCGACCCCGACACCCTGGTGATCGGCATCACGCAGTCGGGCGAGACGGCCGACACCCTGGCGGCGATGCGCCTCGCGCGCGCCGCCGGCTCGCCCGTGCTCGCGCTGACCAACATCATGGGTAGCCAGGCGACGCGCGAGGCCGACCACGTCTTCTTCACTCGCGCTGGGCTCGAGATCGGCGTGGCGGCGACCAAGACGCACACCGCCCAGGTCGCCGCCCTGCTGCTCCTCGCCCTGCGTCTGGCCTGGGCACGCGGCGTGCAGCCCGAGGCCGAGCTGCGTCGCCTCGGGCACGAGCTGCGCGCCGTCCCTGAGAAGCTCGAGGAGTTGCTCGCCCGGCCGAGCGCCGTCGAGGAGATCGCCGCCCGGTACCGTGACGAGCGGTTCTTCCTCTACCTGGGCCGCGGCATGGGGTTCGCCGTCTGCCTCGAGGGCGCGCTGAAGCTCAAGGAGATCAGCTACATCCCGACCGAGGCGTACGCCGCGGGAGAGATGAAGCACGGGCCGATCGCCCTCCTCGACAAGGGGTCACCCGTGGTCGTCGTCGCCGACGACAGCCCCGTCTTCCCCAAGCTGGTCAGCAACATCGAGGAGGTGCGCACCCGCGGCGCCGACGTGATCGCCGTGGCGACCGACGGCGACGAGACCATCGGCGAGCTCTCGCGCGACGTCCTGTGGGTGCCGCGCACCGACCACCACCTGGCGCCGATCCTGACCGTCGTCCCGTTGCAGCTGCTCGCCTACCACATCGCGACGCTCAAGGGCTACAACGTGGACCAGCCCCGCAACCTCGCCAAGACGGTCACGGTCGAGTGAGGCGGCGATGGTGAACGGGGAGAGCGACCGTCACGCCCCGCAGGCGACGGAGGCGGCGGGCGAGGGTCGCGGTCCCGCCGCCGGGCGCGCGCCCGTGAGGCCCGGGGCACCTGGGGCTCCGGGCGGCGACCGGCTGCTCGGCCTGGGCATCGACGTGATCGCCGCGGAGCGCATCGGCCGTCTGCTCGAGCGGCAGCCGCGCGCCTACGAGCGGCTGTTCAGCCCTCAGGAGCGCGCGTACTGCGACGGCTTCTCGGCTCCCCATCAACACTACGCCGCCCGGTTCGCCGCCAAGGAGGCGGTGGGCAAGGCGCTGGGAATCGGTATCATCGGGTTCGTGTGGCGCGATATCGAGGTGGTGTCGGGGGGTCAGCCACGCGTCGTCCTTCGCGGCGGCGTGGCCGACGCCGCCCGCCGCCTCGGCGTCACCCGCGTCGAGCTCTCGTTGAGCCACACCGCCGGCATGGCGTACGCCGTGGCCGCCGCCCTGAAGGAGGACGCCGATGTATGACGCGCTGCTGCTGCCCCTCTACACCGCCGACGCGATGCAGCAGATCGACCTCGCGGCGATCCACGGCATCGGCATCCCCGGGTCTCATCTGATGGAGCGCGCCGGCGCGGCCGTGGCGGCCGAGATCCTCGAGCGCTACGAGCCCGAGGAGGCGGTCGTCTTCTGCGGCAAGGGCAACAACGGCGGCGACGGCTTCGTCGTCGCGCGCGAGCTCTTCGACGCCGGCGTCGAGGTGACGGTGGTGACGCTGGCGGCGCCGGACGAGTACAAGGGCGAAGCCCGGCTGAACCTCGAGATCCTGCAGCGTCTGGGGGTCGAGCCGAGGGTCGGGTTCAGCGCGGCCGGCGAGCCGGAACCGGGCATCGTCACGGTGACGGAGATGGCCGACGTCGTCGTGGACGCCATCTTCGGCACCGGTTTCACCGGCGCGGCCAAGGGCCCCGCGGCGGCCGCCATCGAGCTCATCAACGACGCTGCGGCCGAGGTGGTCAGCGTCGACATCGCGAGCGGCGTCGGCGCCAGCGCCGGGGCGGTGCACGGGCCCGCCGTCGTCGCCGACCTCACCGTGGCGCTGCACGCCGCCAAGGTCGGCCACTTCGTCACCCCCGGTGGGGCGTTCTCCGGCGAGGTCGTCGTCGTGCCGATCGGCATCCCGTCGCTCTGCGAGCGCGAGCCCGACGTCTGGCTGCTCACCGCGGCCGGCCTGCGGCCGCTCATCGTCGAGAAGGGCGCGCTCGACCACAAGCGATCGGTGGGCACGGTCGTCGTCGTCGGCGGCGCCGCCGGGATGACGGGCGCCGCCCACATGGCGGCCATGGCGGCCCTTCGCGGCGGCGCCGGTCTCGTCCACTGCACGTTCCCCGAGGGCGCCGAGCAGGCCAAGCCGTACGCCGAGGTCATCACCGTGGCCGTGCCCGGCGCGTCGGGCGCCTACACGACGGCCAGCCGGGCGGCCCTCGCCGAGGAGATCGCGACCTTCGGCGCCGTGGCCCTCGGGCCGGGCCTGGGACGGGGCGACGAGGCGCAGCTGCTGGTGCGCGAGCTCCTCGGGGCCGACACGCCCATGCTGCTCGACGCCGACGGTCTCTACGCCCTCGGCGGCCGCCCCGAGCTGGTCGCCGGGCGCACGGCGCCCACCGTGCTCACGCCGCACGAGGGCGAGCTCGGGCGCCTCCTCGAGCGGCCGGCGGCGGAGATCGCCGCGCACCGTCTCGACAACGCGCGGTCCGCCGCGCAGCGGGCGAACGCGACCGTCGTCCTCAAGGGTGAGGCGACGATCGTCGCCGATCCTTCGGGCACCGCCTACATCGTCCCCACCGGCAACCCGGGCCTCGCGACGCCGGGCACGGGCGACGTGCTCAGCGGCGCCATCGCCGCCCAGCTCGCCAAGGGGCTCGAGGCGACCGACGCCGCCTGCCTCGGCGCGTACGTGCACGGCCTCGCGGCCGACCTCGCCGCCGAGCTCGAAGTGGGTACAGAAGGCATGGTGGCCGGGGATCTGCTCAGCTACCTGCCGTCGGCGCTCGAGCGCCTCAAGAACGGCGACGAGGAAGAGGACGAGGAGGGACACCACCATGGCTGAGCGCGACAGAGAGCCGAGCGACGAGCCGGTCGTCCGCGACATCATGGAGACCGAGGTCGTGACCATCGGTCCCGAGGCGACGGTCAAGGAGTTCGCCGAGCTGCTCCGGCACAAGCGGATCGGAGGCGTCCCGGTGGTCGACGCCGAAGGCGTCCTCGTCGGCATCGCCACCGACGGCGACCTGATGGCGCTCGACGCCGAGCTGCACTTCCCGCACTACATCCAGTTCCTCGACAGCCTCATCTACATCCAGAGCCAGAAGAAGTTCGAGGAGCGCCTGCGCAAGGCGGCGGCGGCGACCGTCGCCGACGTGATGACGCGGGACGTGTTCACGGTCGCGCCCGACGACTCGGCGCGCAAGGCGGCGACGCTCATGGCCGACCACGGCATCGGGCGCATCCCGGTCGTGGTCGACGGCAAGGTGGTGGGCATCGTCACGCGGCACGACGTGCTGCGCCTGCTGGACCTCTGATGCTCGACGGCCGCGAGCGGGCGGTCGCGGAGGTCGACCTCGCGGCGATCCGCCACAACGTGCGCCGTCTGCGTCGCGACCTGCCGCCCGGCGGCCTGCACTGTGCCGTGGTCAAGGCCTTCGGCTACGGGCACGGGGCGGTGCCCGTGGCCCGGGCGGCGCTCGAGGCCGGGTCGTCCTGGCTCGGCGTCGCGACGGCGGCGGAGGCCGAAGAGCTGCGCGACGCCGGGCTGCGGGCGCCGATCATGGCGTTCGGCCCGATGACGGGCGCCGAGCTCGCCCGTGCCGTGGCCGCCGGCGCCGACGTCGTCGTCTGGTCGGCGCCCTTCCTCGACGAGGCGCGGCGCCTCGGCGCCCGTGTCCACGTCAAGTTCGACTCCGGCATGGGCCGGCTCGGCGTCACCGAGGCCGAGGCTCGCGAGCTCTGCGCCGCGGCGGCCGCCGGCCCCTCGCGTCTCGTCGGGCTGATGAGCCACTTCGCCACCGCCGACGAGGCCGACACGACGTTCTTCGAGTATCAGCTCGGGCGCTTCGCGGCGCTCGCCGGGGAGCTCGAAGCGGTCGTTCCGGGTCTGCTCTGCCACACGGCCAACAGCGCGGCCACGCTGCGCAGCCCGGCCGCGCACTTCGACCTCGTGCGCACGGGCATCGCGCTCTACGGGCTCGCGCCGTCGAACGACGACCCGTTCAAGGACGACCTGCGGCCGGCGATGCGCCTGTGCTCCTACATCGCCGGCGTGCGCCACGTCCAGCCCGGCGACTCGGTGGGCTACGGCCGTCGCTTCATCGCCGACGCCCCGGCGCGCATCGGCATCGTGCCGATCGGCTACGCCGACGGCGTCTCCCGGGCGCTGACCAACCGCGGCGACGTGCTGGTCGCCGGGCGCCGCTGCCGCATCACGGGCACGATCAGCATGGACCAGCTCACGGTGCGCCTGCCCGAGGACTGGGGCGCACCCGGCGACGAGGTCGTCTTCTTCGGCGAGAGCGCGGGGGAGCGCATCCTCTGCGAGGAGGTGGCCCAGTTCCTGGGGACGATCAACTACGAGATCGTCTGCGACGTCGGGGCGCGCGCGGCGCGGCGCTACCTCCACGAGACGGCCGGTGCCGCGGTCTCCGGTGGCACGGACGACGTGGCGGACAGCAGGACGGCCCCTGTCGCCGAGGGGGTCGACGCGGGAGCGGAGGGCGAGACTGGCTGAGCCGCGCGAACACGAAGGCAGGGCACGCTTCGAGCGGCCGAGCGTCCCTTCGGCCGCGCGCGGGCCGGCGCCCGCCGACGTGCGCGCCGCGCTGGCCGCCGCCCTCGAGGAGGGCGAGCGGGCCTGGCTCGTCGGCGGCGCCGTGCGTGACGGACTGCTCGGCCGCCCCGTGCGCGACCTCGACGTGGCCGTGGACGGCGCCGCCGAGCCGCTGGGCGCGAGACTCGCCGACCGGCTCGGCGGCGCCGTCTTCACCTACTCCGAGCGGTTCGCCGCCGTGCGCGTCGTGGCCGGGGATATGGTGGTCGACCTCTCGCCGCTGCGGCTGGGGCCGGCGGCGCCCACGGCCGACGTCGAGGCGCGTCTCGCCGCCGACCTCGCCGGCCGCGACTTCACCGTCGACGCGCTGGCGGAGCCGGCGGGGGGCGGCGAGGTCGTCGATCCGCTGGGCGGGCGCGACGACCTCGCCGCCGGCCGCCTCCGCCTCTGCGCACCCGGCGCGCTCGACGACGACGCGCTGCGCGTGCTGCGTCTCGCGCGCCTCGAGCTCGAGCTCGGCCTCACGCCGGACGCGCGGGCGCTCGCCGCCGCCCGACGCGCCGCGCCGCGGCTCGCGGAGGTCAGCGGCGAGCGCCTGCGCGACGAGCTCACGGCCACGCTCGGCCTGCCGCGGCCGTCGAGCGCCGTACGGCGCCTCGCCGAGCTCGGCGCCCTCGCCGTCGTCCTGCCCGAGGTCGACAACGTGCGCGGCGTGACGCAGAACCCGTACCATCACCGCGACGTCTTCGACCACACGCTCGAGGGCCTCGACTACGTCCACGACGTGGTCGCGCAACTCGGCGGGACGCGCTTCCTCGCGACCCCCGAGGAGGTCGGGCTCCCGGGCTCCGTCCCCACCGCCCCCGTGGCCTGGGCCGTGCTGCTGCACGACGTCGGCAAGCCCGTCGTCCGCCGCGTCGAGGACGGCCGCGTCATGTTCTGGCACCACGACGAGGTCGGGCGCGGCATGGCGCTCGTGGTCGCCGACCGCCTGCGCATGAGCCGGCGCTTCGCGCAGTTCCTCGGCGTGCTCATCCGCCAGCACCTGCGACTCGGGTTCCTGGTGCGCGAGCAACCCCTGACACGACGGGCGCTCGCGCGCTACCGCCGCGACGTGAGCCCGTACGTCTTCGAGTCGGTGGTGGTCTCGCTCTGCGACCGCCTCGCCACGCGCGGGGAGAAGACGTCGCTGACCTCCATCGCGCGGCACTACCGCCTGGCGCGCGACGTGTGGTCCGGGGTGGCGAAGGCGCCCGTCCCGCGGCTGTTGAGCGGAGACGACGTCATCGAGCTGCTCGGCATCCGGCCCGGCCCGGCGGTGGGCCAGGCGCTCGACGTCCTCGAGGAGGAGGTCGAGGCAGGGGAGGTCTCGACGGTCGGCGAGGCGCGGGCGTTCCTCACGCGCTGGTGGTCGCGTCGCGAGGGCAGTACGGAGGACGGGCGGGCGCCCGGGGGCCCAGGGGCGACCTAGTGCCCGAGCTGCCTGAGGTCGAGACCGTCCGCCGACGGCTGGTGACCTGCCTGCCCGGCCTCGTCGTGCGCGACATCAGGGTCGCCGACCCGACGGTGTGCGACTTGAGCGAGCCGGCGCTGCGGGAGACGATCGCCGGCCGGCGCGTTCTCGGTCTGCGGCGGCGGGGCAAGTACCTCATGATCGACCTGGGGCCGGCCGAGGAGGCCGCCGGCCGGCCGGCCGGTGGCGAGGGCGGGCCGCACGCGGACGCCGCCGGCCGCACCGTGCGGTCGGACGAGGCGGGAGAGGGCGCGGCCGAGACCGGCGCCGCCCTGACTCGCCCGGCGGCCACATCCGGCCGCCTGCTCATCGTCCACCTCCGGATGACCGGCCAGCTCCTCTTCAGGCCCGAGCCCGGCGCCGTCCGTTCGCGTTTCGTCGTCTCGCTCGACCCGGCGACCGAGCTGCACTTCGCCGACGTGCGCCGCTTCGGCCGTCTGTGGTCGCTCGACCCGGCCGACGAGCAGGCGTTCTTCGCCGGTATGGGGCCGGAGCCGTTCTCGCCGGACTTCAGCCTCGAGTACCTGTGCCGGGAGCTCGCCGGGCGGCGGGCGCCGCTGAAGGCGTTCCTGCTCGACCAGCGGCGCATCGCCGGGGTCGGCAACATCTACGCCGACGAGGCGCTCTTCCGCGCTCGCCTGCATCCTCTGCGCGCGGCGGGGAGCATCGGGCCGCGTGAGGCGCGGCGCCTGCACGCGGCCATACTCGAGACCCTGCAGGCGGGCATCGACCACGAGGGCTCGTCGATCGAGAGCTTCATCGACCCGGCCGGGGAGCGCGGCAGCTTCCAGGAGATCCTCAACGTCTACCAGCGCACGTCGGAGCCCTGCCGGGTGTGCGGGACGCCCGTCGAACGGGTGGTCGTCGGCGGGCGCGGCACGCACTACTGCCCGCGCTGCCAGCCGCGCCGCGGCGGCATCGCCCCGACGGCGCGCCGGCTGCGGCCGACCGGCCCGGTCGGCAAACGCGACGCGCGCGGCGCGCCGCGGACGACGTGATGAGCCGGAGGGCCGGCGAGTCCTCGACATGCCCGGGCGACGACGTGCGCCGGAGAGGACGCGGACGACCGTGACGACGCTCACCGTAGCGCTCCTCCAGGTCGAGGCCGCGGGGCGCGACCAGGCCGAGAACCTGCGGCGCGGCGACGCCGCCTGCCGTCGCGCGGCGGCGTCGGGCGCCGACATCGCCCTCTTCCCCGAGATGTGGAACATCGGCTACGCGCTCGAGGATGCCCCGCCCGCGGCCGATGCCGGCCGCCGTCACGGCGACGCCGTCCGCGGCTCGGCCGACGACTGCGGCCGCGGGACCGGCCGCGAGAGCCGCCGCGGCGACGGCGACCGGCGGCCGACCGACGCGGGACACGCTGCGGATGACTCGATCTCGGCGGAGGGAGCGTTCGTCACCCACTTCCGTCGCCTGGCTGCCGAGCTCGGCATGGCTATCGCCCTCACCTTCCTCGAGGAGTGGCCGGGGGGGCCGCGCAACAGCGCCGCGCTGATCGACCGGCGTGGAACGATCGTCCTGACCTACGCCAAGGTCCACACGAGCGCGTTCGACGCGCCCGAGGCCGCGCTGACGCCGGGTGACGACTTCCCGGTCGCCGTGCTGGACACGGCAGCCGGGCCGGTCCGCGTCGGGGTGATGATCTGCTACGACCGCGAGTTCCCCGAGACCGCGCGCATCCTGGCGCTGAACGGGGCGGAGCTCATCCTCGCGCCCAACGCCTGCCCGATGGAGGAGAATCGCACCGGCCAGCTCCGCGCCCGTGCCTTCGAGAACATGGTCGCCGTGGCGCTGGCCAACTACCCGGCCACGCACGACGACTGCGACGGGCACTCGGTCGCCTTCCACCCGTGCATCTGCGGCGAGGACGAGGTCAGCCGCGACACGCTCGTCGCACGGGCGGGCGACGGGGAAGAGGTCTGCCTCGCCCGCTTCGACCTCGACGAGCTGCGCGACTGGCGGCGGCGGGAGGTGTGGGGCGCGAAGCACCGCCGTCCGTCGCTGTACGGACGGCTGGTCGAGGACACATGACCGGAGAGAGTCTGAAGGACGCCCTTCATCGGGAGGACGCCGTGCACGGGAAGCACGGCGTGCGCCGGGAGGATACCGTGCGCCAGAGGGACGCTGCGCGTCGGGAGGACGCCCTGCGCAGGAGCGACGCCGCCCGCCGCGAGAACGCCCTGTACGTCGTCGCGACCTGGGTGCCGCGGCGCCTCGAGACGAGTGTCGGGGCACTCGGGACCCCGACGTTCGAGCGCGGCTGGTATGCGTACGTGGGGAGCGCGCGACGCGGGCGGGATGCCCGCGTCGCGCGCCACCTCCGCAGCGAGAAGCCGCTCCGCTGGCACGCCGACTACCTCTTCACGGCCGCGCCCGCGCGTCTGGCGTGGCTCGTGGACGGCGGGCCGACCGAGTGCGAGCTCGCCGGCGCGCTGGCGGCGCAGCCCGGCGCTTCGCGCCCCGTGCGCCGCTTCGGCGCCGGCGACTGCCGCTGCCCCGGGCACCTCGTGCGGCTCGCCGGGCGGCCCACGACGCGGGCCCTGAGGGACGTGCTCCGGGCCTCCTCGCCGGCGGTCCGCGTCCGAGCCTTGCGGCCCCCGCATCCGTGCTGATCGAGGGCCCTCGAGCTCCACGCCCGAGGGCCCGTCTGCGACCTTCTTCGTCCGCCCTGCGTCGGTAGCCTCGTGCCGAGCCTAAAGCTCCCGCCATCTCCGCCGATACCTTGCTCCTGAGAGAGGTCCACCGCGCATCGTGCGCAGCGTCATCATCACCAGGAGGTTCGACCAAATGAGTTCGACGACAGGCGTGTTGAAGAAGAACCGCGGCAAGATCCTCATCGCCATCGCGGCGCTGCTGATCGCCCTGGTCGCGGTCGTGGGATCCGGCGCGTACTTCACGTCGGTGTCGAGCAACCCCGGCAACGTGTTCACCGCCGGCATCCTGACGCACGGCAACAGCGCGGACGGCACGTTCTTCATGACGTTGAGTGACATCGTCCCGGACAACGCGGTCGAGCACACCGGCTCGGTGATGATCACCAACACGGGCACTGTGGCGGCGGATGTGTCACTGTCGCAGACGGCTTTCACCGACGTGAGGGGCTGGGGCGACGATCCGGCGGCCGGCGCACTCTCGGACACGCTGCTGGTCACGATCGAGGACAGCGCCGGCAACGTCATCTACGGTCCGGGTCTCATCAGGGACATGGGCGCGAATCTGGACGCCGGCAGCATCGGTGCGGGTCTGTCCGAGACGTACGACTGGACGGTCGTGTTCCCGGACAACGGCCAGCCGGGTGGCGCCATGGATGACGACAACGCCTATCAGGGCGCCGAGGTCACGGTCGACTACGCGTGGGAGCTCGTCAGCCAGTAAGCGCGACACGTGACGCCGGCCGCGAGACGTAGCTCGCTCACGGACGGCGCAGCAGGCAGGGCAAACTGGCTGGGCGGGTCGCGCGAAGCTCGACCCGCCCAGCCAGAGCCTTCACACGGATCGGGGCGGACTCCCCGCCCTCACCGGCGGGGGAGCGGGCAGGTGAGGAACGGCATGACGAACGCCAGGCGGCCGGTACGACGAGGCGGCGTCTCGCGACGGACGCTCGTCCGGGCTGCGCTGTGGGTCGCCGCGGTCCTCGTCCTCACGAACACCGTCGTCTTCTCGAGCGCCAGCTTCACCTCGAACAGCACCAATCCCGGCAACGCGTTCGGCAGCGGCACACTCGTGCTGCTCAACTCGGGCGACGGCGAACTGATCGTCGGTGCGGCAGCGCTCTACCCGGGGCAGAGTCAGGAGGCGACGCTCACGCTGACCAACGCCGGGACGGTCCCCGGTGACGTCAGCGTCGCCGGGGCCGATCTCAGCGACGTCCCCGCGTCGCCCGCCCTCTCCGCTGTGCTCACGCTGACCTTCGAGGACGTGGCCTCGGGCGCCCTCCTCTGGTCCGGCCCGGTCGACAGCCTGAGCGCAGCCGCTCTCGGCACGCTCGCCCCGGGCGAGAGCAGGGAGTACCGCCTCACGCTCACGTACCCCGCCGTCGCGACAGACCCGGCCCTGCAGGGCGCGCAGACCTCGCTGACCCTGCGCTTCTCGGGGGTCTCACTGTGAGCCGCGCCGCCTCCTGGGCGTTCACGCTCGTCACGGCGCTCGCCATCGGCGTGGCCCTGCTGCTGATCGTCGTCCCCGTAGTGTTCCACTACGAGCGCTACGTGATCACCGGCGGCTCGATGGAACCCACCATCCACAAGGGCGCCGTCGCCTTCGACAAGGTGGTGCCGGTCGCCGAGCTCGAGGTGGGCGACGTCATCACCTTCGTCCCGCCGGAGTCGTCCTCGCCGGTCACCCACCGCATCGTCGCCGTCGCGGCGGACGACCGTGGGCGCCCGGTCTTCACCACGCGGGGCGACGCCAACGAGTACGACGACCCCTGGCAGGTCTCGCTGCCGGGACCGGTGCAGGCGCGGTACTCCTTCCAGGTCCCCTACCTCGGCTACGGTCTCGCGGCGCTGACGCTGCGCCCGGTCCGCCTGCTCGTCCTCGCCGTGCCCGCCTTCGTCGTCGGCCTGTCGCTGCTCGTCTCGGTGTGGCGCGACGTGAGGGCCGAGGTGCGGCGCGAGCGCGACGGATCGTCGCCCGCCGGGATGACGGAGGCCGAGTCGTGAAGCGCCGCCTCGCGCTGCTCGCCGGGCTCGCCCTGGTCACCGTGGCGAGCGTCGCCGTGGGCGCCTCGGGCGCCTGGTTCCACTCCGAGAGCGACTCGTATCTGAGCGTGCAGGCCGCGCACGTGCACGACTGGCTCCACGTCTACTCCGAGGACACCGACCCGGGCGGGCTCACGGGGTGCGCCATCCGGCGCCTCTCCGATCCGCCGGCGCCGGCGGCCTCGGGGCAGGACGAGGCGATCGTCGTCGACCTCGGCGGGTTCCCCGACGCCAATGCCACGTTCGACTTCGAGCGCACGATCACCATCATGACGCCGGCGACGTTCCCCGACCCCGGCGTCACGCAGGTGACGGTCGCCGCCACCCTCCTGCCGGATCCGGTCACCGGCGACCAGCTGCTGCGCCAGGTCAAGCTCGTGCCCGTCGGCGGCACGAAGGGCGCAGGGACGGCCACGCTGGCGGCGGGGCAGCAGTACCAGGTCGACCTCACCGTCCGCACGAGGAAGCAGCTGGACCTCGGAGCGACGTATCACCCCAGCGTCGTCCTGACGCTGACGTACGCGGGCGGTCCGGCGGACTACTTCGTGTGGGAGATCCCGATGACGTGCACGATCGTCGGCGTGTGAGGACGGCCGGCGGTGGACGCACGCAGGAGACGAGCTCGGCGTGAAGACGGCGCCGCCCGCGCGCCGGTCGACGCGAGGGCCGGCCTGGTCCTGCGCGCGCTCATCGCCGCCGCGACCGTCGTCGCCGGCCTCGTGCTGGTGACCTCGGCCATGGCCGACCTCAGCCGGGAGGAGAGGTTCGCGCTCCTCTACGAGGGCCAGCCGCTCATCGTCAACAGCAAGGCCGGCGAGTCGATCGTCCGCGGCAGGAACCTCGTGCCCGGCGAGCGGGTCCGCGGTCAGGTGCGGATCAAGAACAAGGGCCGGGGGGCCGGGATCCTCTACGTGCGGCTGCGCCGGCCCATCGACACCCCGGGGCCGTGGGGTGGCCTGCTGTCGCAGAACCTTGTGCTGACCATCAGGCGCATCGATCGCGGCGGGAGCCTGCACACGGTCTGGAAGGGCCACCTCGGCGCGATGGGCAAGGTCAAGCTGGCGGTGCTGAGACCGGGCGCGGTCCGCCGCTACCGCTTCATCGTCCAGTTCCGGGTGCGGCTCCCGGCGCGCGGCTACTTCGTCGCCAACCGCTTCGCGCGCAGCCGCTTCACCACGGCCTTCGTCTGGCAGCTCGTCCCGGTCGAGTAGGCCGGGGAGCGCTCAGCGCTTCTCCCACTTCTGCAGGTAGGCGACCTCGCTCAGGGTCTTGCCGGCGTCGATCTCGCCGCGCAGGCGGTTCTCCTTCTCGAGCACGTCCATGGCGCGGTTGGCGAGCTCGACCGCCTGCGCCTTGGGCAGCACCATGACGCCGTCGTCGTCGCCGACGACCCAGTCGCCGGGAGCGACGTGCACGCCGGCGATGGTGACCGGCACCTGAGTCTCGCCGAAGCCTTTGGGCTCGCCGGCGTTGGCACACACATGGCTCGAGAACGCGGGGAAGCCGAGGCGGGCGATCTCGGGCGTGTCGCGGATCGCGCCGAAGACGACGAGGCCGGCGAGGCCCTTGACCATGGCGCTGTGCGTCGCGAGCTCGCCCCAGATGGCGGGCGGCACCCCGCCGGCGTCGATCACGAGCACGTCACCCTCACGGCAGAGGTCGATGGCCTCGACGGGCTTGGCCCAGTCACCGGGCGAGGTGCGCACGGTGACGGCCGGGCCGCACATGTGGGCGCCCGGCAGGAGCGGCCGGATGCCGGGCACGGAGGGCATCCGGTGCCAGGCGTCGGAGATGTTCGCCGTCGAGACCTTCTCGAGGGCTTCGCGCACCGTGTCCTCGCCGGCGCGCCGGTACAGCGTCGTCTCGATGACGTCGCCCTCGTCGACGGCGCGGCGGATCTCGGCCGCGGCGGCCGTCGCGTCGGTCGCCTTGATGATGGCCCCGCCGACGACGACGATGCTCGCCCCGGCCGCGGCCGCCGCCGCGGCCGTGCCGGAGTGGATGCCGCCGGCGACGCTGACGGGGACCGAGACGGCGTCGACGACCGCCCTGAGCACGTCGAAGGGCTGCTCGCCGCGCATCTGCTGGTCGATCGCCGTGTGGATGCCGATCAGGTCGGCGCCGAGCTCCACGGCGCGCTTCGCGCGCTCGACCGGGTCGGCGACCTCGACCATGTCGACGATGAGCAGGCAGCCGTAGTTGTGGGCCGCGTCGGCCGACTCCTTGATGGTGGCGTCGGAGGCGGCGCCGAGCACGCCGACCACGCCAGCGCCGGCCTTGGCCGCGTACTCGACCTCGACGCGGCCGGCGTCCATGGTCTTCATGTCGGCGACGATGGTGTGGCCGGGGAAGACGGCCTTGAGCTCGCGAACGCTCTGCAGGCCCTCGGCCTTGATGAGCGGCGTGCCGGCCTCGATCCAGTCGACGCCGCCGGCGACGGCCTCGCGGGCCACGTCGACGGCGCGGGGCAGGTCGACGAAGTCGAGGGCGACCTGGAGGAGCACGTGACGGTCGGGATGGAGGCCGTGAGCCGGACGACCGCGCGGCGGGCCGGGCTGTGCGGGGGAGGTCATCCGTCACCCCCTCTCAGACGCCCATGGCCTGGACGACGAGCCGGCGGTCGCGCGGGCGCTCGTCGAGGTCGATGAAGACGACCTCCTGCCAGCGCCCGAGCGTGAGCCGGCCGTCGACGAACGGGATCGTCAGCGAGGGGCCGAGGATGCCGGCGCGCACGTGCGAGTGCCCGTTGCCGTCGCCGTTGTTGACGTTGTGCTGCCAGTACGCGGTCGGGGACGCGATGTCGTCGAGCACGCGCCGCAGGTCCTCGACCACGCCGGGCTCGTACTCGATGGTGGTGACGGCGCCGGTCGCGCCCGGGGCGAAGACGGTCACGGTCCCGTCGCGCAGGCCCGTCTGCTGGAGCGCCTCGCGCACGTCGTCGGTGATGCGCACGACGTCGGCGTCGCCGCGGGTCGCGAACTCGATGCTGCCGGTGACGACGCGGGCGAGGCCCTCACGGACGTTGGCCTGCCGGCGGCCGTCGACGAAGACGGTGCCCACGGTGCTTACCTTCCTTTCGTGACGGTCGCGTCCCCTGCGGGGTACGCGCTGGATGACGGTGATCGGATGGCAATGGGTGTGGCGCTCTCCGCGCGCGCGACGCCGCCGCTCCCATGCGGGGCGGCGACCGGCGCGGTGACCGGCGCCAGCTCGACATTGTCGATGAGGCGGGTGGGGCCGAGGCGGGCCGCGGCCACAAGAAGGCTCCGCGGCCCGAGCTCGCGCTCCTGGGCGAACGAGTCGGCGTCGACGACGGCGAGGTAGTCGAGCTGGAAGCGCGCGGGTCGCGGCCGGCCGTTCATCGCGGCCACGCGGTCGTCGTCGCCGAGGAGCGCCGGGTCGGGAAGCAGGAGGCTCGCGGCCGCCGCGGCGACGACGTCCTTCGGCGCCGCGCCCGGTGCGCCCGCCGCCGCGCGGCCGGCGCGCAGGGCTCGGTAGAGGTCGGGCGCCACGGCGCGCTGCTCGGGCGTGAGGTAGGCGTTGCGCGAGCTCATCGCGAGCCCGTCGGGCTCGCGCACGGTCGGCACGGCGACGACCTCGACCGGGAGGTCGAGGTCGCGGGCGAGCCGGCGGATCAGCGCGAGCTGCTGGGCGTCCTTGCGCCCGAAGAAGGCGAGGTCGGGGCCGACGATCGTGAAGAGCTTCGTGACCACGGTCGCGACGCCGTCGAAGTGGCCCGGCCGGCCGGCGCCCTCGAGGGTCTCGGCGAGCGGGCCGGCCACGCGCACGGTGGTGGCGGCATCGGCGGCATACATCTCTTCCGGCGCGGGCGCGAACACGAGATCGACGCCGGAGCCCTCGAAGAGCGCGAGGTCGCGCCCCTCGTCGCGCGGGTAGCGGGCGAAGTCCTCGCCGGGGCCGAACTGCGTCGGGTTGACGAAGAGCGAGGCGGCGACGGCGGCACAGCGCTCGCGCGCGGCGCGGACGAGCGCGAGGTGGCCCTCGTGCAGGGCACCCATCGTGGGCACGAGGCCGAGCGGTCGCGGCAGCGTGAGGAGGGCGCCGCGCGTCTCGTCGACGGTGCGCGTGACTCTCATCCCCGCTCTCCCTCTTCGAGCAGCGTCTTGAGGGTGCGCACCGTCTCGTCGTCGAGCCGCGGCGCCGCCAGCGTCAGCGCCTCCAGCGACAGCGCGCGGTACGCGTCGCCGACCCGTGCCGGCTGGCGGGCGAGGAGCCGCAGGTGGGCGCGCACGGTGGCGAGATCGCCGCGGGCCACGGGCCCGGTGAGGGCGCCGTCGGGCCCCTTGGTGACGACGTTGGCTGCCGCCGTCGAGACGAGCGGCGCCAGGAGCTCGAGGCCGTCGTCACGGTCCGTGGCCTCGTTCATCAGACGCACGGCCTCGGACTCGAGCCCGACGAGCAGATTGGCGGCGACCGCGGCGGCGAGATGATAGAGGGGCTTGCGCCCGTCGGCGAGGCGGAAGGGGCGCATGCCGACCCGCGCGGCGAGCTCGTCGCCGAACGACGCGACCGGCTCGTCGTCGGCGGTGACCGCGCAGGCGACGCCCGCGAGCGCGTCGGCCCGGGCGTCGCCGGAGAAGGTCTGGAGCGGGTGCAGGCACAGGGTGAGCACGCCGGCCTCCTGCAACGGTCGTAGCAGACGCAGCGATCCCGCGCCGCTCGAGTGGATGGCGAGCGGCGGGCAGGAGGGCCGCCGCCGTCCGGGGCACGCCGCGGCGAGCTGGCCGGCGACGGCGAAGATGTCGTCGTCGGGCACGGTGAGCCACCAGGCGTCGGCCTCGAGGGCGGCGTCGGCGACGCGGACGTGCAGCGGACCGACGCCGCTCCCCCCGTGGGCGCCGAGACGGGGGTCGTCGTCGTGGTGGGTACCGACGGCCGAGACCGTGAGCCCGGCCCGGTCGAGAGCGGCGATCAGCGTCGACCCCAGGCGTCCGGGGCCGATCACGGCGAAGTGGTACGCGTCGAGCTTCAAGCCTTGGCCTCCTCGGCTGCGGTCCTCCCCGCGGGGGCGGTACCGCGCCGGCCGTCGGCCTGTGCAGCACAGGCGGCCTCTCCGTCTCCGGCGTGCGGGCTCGGAGCGGAGCCTCGGAGAGGGTACCCGGTCGCCCCGGCGAGGTCAACGGGGCGACCGTCGCCGCCCCGTACGACAGGCGCCCGCGCGAGAGGCCACGGCGTCCACCGGTGCGCGCCGGCGGTGGTACACTACGGCCATGCCGATCTATGAATTCTGCTGCAACGAGTGCGGAACCGCCTTCGAGGAGCTCGTCCGCAACGGCACCAGGCCGCGGTGCCCGGAGTGCTCCTCCGGCGACGTCCGGCGCCTGCTCTCGCGCTTCGCGATCCACTCCTCGTCGCCGGGCCTCGGCGGCACGGGAGGCGGCAAGAACTGCTCCACGTGCGCGTCCTCCTCCTGTGCCTCCTGCCACTGACGACCGCCGCCACGCCCTCGACGAGCTTCGCCGCGAGGTCGAGTCGTGCACGCGCTGCCCGCTGCACGAGGCGCGCACCCATGCCGTCTTCGGGGAGGGCGATCCGGACGCCGCGCTGATGTTCGTCGGCGAGGCGCCCGGCTATCACGAGGACCAGCAGGGACGCCCGTTCGTCGGCGCCGCCGGCAAGCTGCTCGACGACCTGCTCGCCTCGATCGATCTGCGGCGCGAGCAGGTCTTCATCGCCAACGTGCTCAAGTCGCGGCCGCCGAACAACCGCGACCCGCGCCCGGAGGAGATCTCCGCCTGCCAGCCTTACCTGTGGCGGCAGATCGAGCTGATCCGGCCCCTCGTCATCTGTACGCTGGGCAACTTCGCCACCAAGCTGCTCTCGGGCGACCAGGCCGGCATCACCCGCGTGCACGGCCGCCCGCGCTCGGCGGTGATCTCCGGTCACGAGCTCTACCTGTACCCGATCTTCCACCCCGCGGCGGCGCTGTACACACCGTCGATGATGGAGACGCTCAAGCAGGACGTGGCGCGGTTGCCCGATCTGATCGCCCACGCGCGCGGCGACGGGCCGGGCCCGGGGCGGCGCGACGGCGCGCCGCGAGAGGCGCGCGGTGACGGCGCGCCCGATGACGTCGAACCGCGCGGGGCGGCCGGCGCGGCGACGCGGCCCGACGCCGTCGCGGCGCCGGAGTCCGACGCGGCGCCCACGCCGCCGGACGACCTCTTCTCCGCGGCCGTGGCCCGGGACCGCGCCGGCGCGCCGGCGCGGTCCGACGAGCCTTCGGCATCAGACGCCCCGGCGAGCCCCGGCGAGCCCCGGCCGGATGCCCCCTCCGGGGGTCCTGGGCAGGCCGAGCAACTGGGTCTGTTCTGACCCGCCGGACATGCTGTCCGTCACGCTGACGTCGCCGGCCCAGACGCGGCGCTTCGCCCGCGCGCTGGCCGTGTCGCTGGAGCCCCCGGCCCTCGTCACGGTCGAGGGCGACCTGGGGACGGGCAAGACGACGCTCATCCGTGAGGTGCTGCGTGCCCGGGGCGTCCGGGGCGCCGTCGCGAGCCCGTCTTTCACCATCGCCCAGAGCTACCGCGGCCGCGGCGGCGAGCGACTCCACCACCTCGACCTCTACCGTCTGAGCGCCGGGCCCGACACCGAGCTCTTCGCCTGGGACGACTACCTCGGCACCGACGCGCTCACGTTCGTCGAGTGGCCGGCCGCCGGCCGCGAGGCCCTGCCGCCGGCCGACGTCCGCCTCATGCTCGAGCACCGCACGCGGACGACCCGCCACGCCTGCCTGTCGGGGCCGGTCAGGCTCGAGGAGCGGCTCGCGGCAGACCTGGCGGCGGCCGGGGTCGCGGTCGAGCACGCCGGCGGAGGGGCCGCGTGATCCTCGCGCTCGAGACGGCGACGGCCGCCTGTTCGGCGGCCCTGGCCTCGTCCGCGGGCGAGCTGCTCGCGGAGCGCGTCGAGCTCGAGGGCCCGGCGCACACTCGCGTGCTGCTGCGCCAGGCCCACGAGGTCCTCGAGGAGGCGGGCGCCGCCGCGTCGGACGTCGACACCGTGGTCGTCGGGCTCGGGCCGGGCGCCTTCACGGGCCTGCGCATCGGCGTGGCCACGGCCCGGGGTCTCGCGATCGCCGGGGCGGCGCGCCTGGGTGGCGTCCCGACGCTCACGGCGCTGGCGCTGACGCTCGCCGACTGCGTGCGCGACGAGCGGACCGGGCGCCTGCTGCCGCTGATCGACGCGCGCCGCCGGGAGGTCTTCACGGCCTGCTACGAGCGCGTCGGCGACGACGACCGGGGCGGCGGCGACGGGAACGGCGGCGACGGGCACGGCGGCGAAGCTTCGACAGTGCGCGCACGCACGGGGCTCGCGGTCGTCCCGGCCGACGAGCTCGACGCATACCTCGAGCGGTTCCCCGGCGCCGTGGTCGGAGGAGACGGCGCCGCGTTGTACCCGGAGCGCATCCCGCGCTCGCTCACCGTGGCCGGCTCCGTCGTCGCGCCGACCGCAGCCATGGTCCTGCGCGCCTGGCTCGCCGGCGTCGAGGACCGCCGCGAGGGCGCGGCCGCGGTCGTGCCCATCTACGGCCGCGAGCCCGACGCCGTGCGCTGGCGCGAACGGAGGCGGTCGTGACCCTGCGCCCCTGCGACGGCGACGGGTTCGGGCGCCGCCTCGTGCGTCCGATGCAGTTCACCGACCTCGAGGCGGTCCTCGCCATCGAGGCGGTGACCTTCACGCTGCCCTGGTCGCTCGCCGTCTTCACCGGCCAGGTGAGCCGCACGACCGGCATCGCCCTGATCTGCGAGATGGACGGCGAGACCGTCGCCTACCTCATCGCCGACATGTTCGTCGATGTGTGGCACCTCATGAACCTGGCCGTCCGCGAGGACTGCCGCCGCCGGCACGTCGCCTCCGAGCTGCTCGAGACCTACTTCTCGATCACGGAGCGGCGCCCGCACCGCGGCCACACCCTCGAGGTGCGCACGTCCAACGCCGGCGCGATCGAGCTCTACCAGAGCTTCGGCTTCGTCACGACCGGCGTGCGCCCCGGTTACTACAGCGACGACCACGAGGACGCCGTGATCATGTGGAAGGACTGGGAGGGGGAGACCGCGTGACGCTCGTGCTCGCCGTCGAGACCTCGTGCGACGACACCAGCGCCGCCGTGGTGCGAGGCGCCGAGGTGCTCTCCTCGCTGGTCTCGTCGCAGCACGAACTCCACGCGCCCTACGGCGGCATCGTCCCCGAGGTCGCCTCGCGGCGGCACGCCGAGCTGCTCGACGGCATGGTCGCCGAGGCGCTCGCCGAGGCGGCCGTCGGGTGGGGCGACCTCGAGGCCGTGGCCGTCACCCAGGGGCCGGGGCTGATCGGCTCCCTGCTGGTCGGGCTCTCCGCGGCCAAGGCCATCGCCTGGCGCCGCCGCCTGCCGCTCATCGCGGTCAACCATCTGCAGGGGCACGTCGCCGCCAACCACGCCCTCGGCGTCGACGCGCCCTTCGTCTGCCTCGTGGCGAGCGGGGGGCACACCCTCGTCGCCGTGGTGGAAGAAGGGGTGCGCTACCGCGTGACGGCTCGGACCATGGACGACGCCGCCGGCGAGGCCTTCGACAAGGGCGCCCGCCTGCTCGGCCTCGGGTACCCGGGCGGTCGCGAACTCGATGCGCTGGCGGCGCGCGGCGACCCGGGCTTCGCCCGTTTCCCGCGCGCCGCCCGCCGCGGCCGCGACTTCAGCTTCAGCGGGCTGAAGACCGCGCTGCTCTACGACCTGCGCGAGCGCGACCCCGCGGAGGTCGAGGCGCACCGCGCCGACATCGCGGCGAGCTACCAGGCGGCGATCGTCGCCCAGCTCGTGGAGAAGACGGTGGCCGCCGCCGCGGCCGAGGGCCTGCGGCGCGTCGCCGTGGCCGGGGGGGTCGCCGCCAACGCCGGGCTCCGCGCCACGATGACGGAGAGGTGTGCGGCCGAGGGTCTCGAGCTGACACTCCCGCCGGTCGCGCTGTGCACCGACAACGCGGCGATGATCGGGCTCGCGGCGCAGCACCTGCCGGCGATCCGGTGGCCCGAGTACCTCGAGCTCGACGCTTACGCGGGCGACGCCGAGGCGGGGGCGGCGCGCCGCCGCGCGGCCCGGCCGCGCTCCTGAGAAGTCGCCGCGCCTGGGCCGGCGCCGGCGCGTGACGCGCTGCGAGGGGGCGCGCAGCCGCGTCCGCCGGACGGGGCCGGGAGCGCGTGCGCTCCCGGCCCCGTCTCCTGTACCCTGCGGACGCATACCTGCCGGGAGGACCATGCCGCCCGCCCCGCCGCAAGGAGGACCATGCCGCCCGCCCCGCCGCCGTTCGTCGAGCTCCGGCTGACGCCGGACGAGCGTGCCGAGATCCAGAGGCAGCTCGCCGCCTGCTTCGGCCTCACGCCGCAGGCCGCGCGGACGTGGGTCGAGACCACGGCGCGGCGCGGCGCGTGCTTCGGCCGTGTCGAGAGCGGCGGTGAGATCGCCGCGAGCTACGCCGCCGAGACGCTGCCCCTGATGCGCGACGGCCAGCGCCGGACGGCGGTGATGCTGCAGAGCTGCTACGTGCACCCCGCCTACCGCGGGCGGGGCTACGGCCTCGCCCGGGCCGACGTCGAGGCCCTGCGGCGCCGCTTCGCCGCCGACGCCGTCGTGCTGACGCTCTTCGACGACGGCCTCGGGCCGTACTGGCGCCGCCGGGGCTTCGAGGTCGTGCAGCGGGCGGAGACGATCGGCCTCTCCGCCTACCTCGCCAAGGCGGCGGGCGCCTTCGGTCCCGTGCTGGCCGACGAGGCGGTCGCCGCCAAGCTCGCCGAGACCGCCGCCGACGGGGCGACCGTCACGGAGGTACGGCGGGGCGACGGCGCCCTGCTCCTCGTCGAGTATCCGGGCGACGGCGCCGTCGACGAGGTGATCGTGCGCGACCTCCCCGCCGTCCTCTCGTGGAGGACGGTGCCGGACGTCGCCGTCCGTCTCAAGACCGTGATGGCGAGCCCCGGCGACCTCGAGCTCGTCTGCGCGATCGACCTCTGATCCGCTGCCGGCGGCGGACTCCGCCTTGAGCCGCGGTCCGACATGCCGCGCGCCTCGTGCCGCCCGGGCGGCCGGCTACGCCTCCAGCAGGATCGTCACCGGCCCGTCGTTGACGAGCTCGACGTCCATGTGGGCGCCGAAGACGCCGGTCGCCACCGGCACGCCGGCGGCGCGGAGCGCCGCGACGTAGGCCTCGTAGACGGCTTCGCCCTGGTCGGGTGGCGCGGCGCCGGTGAAGCTCGGCCGGTTGCCCTTGCGCGTGTCGGCGTAGAGCGTGAACTGCGAGACGGCGAGGACGGCCCCGCCGACCTCGCCGAGGGCGAGGTTCATCAGCCCGGCGCCGTCCTCGAACACGCGCAGCTTCGCCGTCTTGGCGGCGAGGCGGGCGGCCGTGGCCGGCGTGTCGTCGTGACCGACGCCGACCAGGGCGACGAAGCCCCGGTCGATGCGGCCCACGGCCGCGCCGTCGACGGTCACGGCGGCGTGCGCGACCCTCTGCAGCAGGACTCTCACGCCGCGCATTCTACGGCCGACGTGCCCGCCGCGCACGAAGGACGCGCGGTTGCGCCGCCGCCGCGCGCGTGCCCCCGTCGGCGACGAGGCGGGGGCGGCAGCTGCGGCCCGTGACTGCCAGTACCGCGGGCGTTGCCGCCGACCTCCTGCATATCCGGTTGTTTTGCAGGCTTCTTGCGAGTCGAGTCCTCATGGTCGACGAGTCGGTGGCGGCGTGTTTGACACGCCGCGGTCGAGGCCATAACATCTCTGGCCCGGAGCACGTAGCACTCTCGTCCTGAGAGTGCCAGATTTTCACACGAAGGAGGGTTGCATGAAGCTCAAGCCGCTTGAGGACCGCGTGATCATCAAGGCGGTCAAGGAAGAGGAGAAGACGGCGAGCGGCATCGTCCTGCCCGACACGGCGAAGGAGAAGCCGATGATGGGCGAGGTCGTCGCGGTGGGCGACGGCAAGTGGGACGACGAAGGCGAGAAGCGCATTCCCGTCGACGTCAAGAAGGGTGACAAGGTCGTCTACGGCAAGTACTCGGGCACCGAGTACAAGACCAAGGACGGCGACGAGCTCCTGATCCTGCGCGCCAGCGAGATCCTGGCCGTAGTCGTTAAGTGAGAGAGGAGGCTGACGCAGAGTGGCTAAAGAACTGAAGTACCACGACGACGCCCGCCGCGCCCTCGAGCGCGGCGTCAACGCGCTCGCCGACGCGGTCAAGATCACCCTCGGCCCCAAGGGCCGCTACGTGGTGCTCGACAAGAAGTTCGGCGCTCCGACGATCACCAACGACGGCGTGACCATCGCCCGCGAGATCGAGATCGAGGACGTCTTCGAGAACCAGGGCGCCCAGCTCGTCCGCGAGGTCGCGACCAAGACCAACGACATCGCCGGCGACGGCACGACCACGGCGACCCTGCTCGCGCAGGCCATCGTCCGTGAAGGCCTGCGCATCGTGGCCGCCGGCGCCAACCCGATGGCCGTCAAGCGCGGCATCGAGGCCGCCGTCGACGAGGCCGTCGCCTCGATCCAGAAGCACTCGCAGGAGATCTCCGGCAAGGAGGAGATCGCGCGGGTCGCCACCATCTCCGCGCGCGACCGCGCCGTCGGCGACGTCATCGCCGACGCCATCGAGAAGGTCGGCAAGGACGGCGTCGTCAACGTCGAGGAGTCCAACACCTTCGGGCTCGACCTCGAGTTCACCGAGGGCATGCAGTTCGACAAGGGCTACCTCTCGCCGTACATGGTCACCGACCCCGAGCGCATGGAGGCCGTGCTCGAGGAGCCCTACATCCTGATCGCCAACCAGAAGATCGGCGCCGTCCAGGACCTGCTCCCCGTGCTCGAGAAGGTCGTCCAGACCGGTCGTCCCATGCTCATCGTCTCCGAGGACGTCGAGGGCGAGGCTCTCGCGACCATCGTCGTCAACAAGCT
>Ga0209164_1000548_pt1 | contig 83371 bp, 76 predicted proteins | sample MTBNYHSulfiMetaG_FD_187458 | JGI IMG/M metagenome (GOLD analysis project Ga0209164, IMG submission 187458) | Enrichment culture microbial communities from rom New York Harbor, USA that are MTBE-degrading - MTBE-NYH (New York Harbor Sulfidogenic)... | ecosystem: Environmental > Aquatic > Marine >... | reverse complement strand
GGTGGCGGCCGGCGTCCAGGACGGCGAGGGCGAGGGCGAGCTCGGGCTCGCGTCCGACGATGCCGTGGGCGGCCTGGATCTCTGCGATCGGGGTCACGGGGGCCTCCATCCCGGGGTCCGCGCTCCGTGGGCTGCGCGCTGGTCTCCGGCATCCTACTAGACGGCGGACGCACGGGCTCGCGAACGGCCGGCAGCCCGCTCGGCTCTGGCTGACCGCCGCCGGCCCGCGCGCCCTCGTCGGCCCGTGAGGACCGGCGGCCGCTCCCCTGCGGGGCTGCGCCGCCGGCCGGTGACTCGCTAGAGTAGCGCCCATGCGCACCCCGACACGTCTGCCGGTCCTCACCTCGTTGCGCGGCTACGAGCGTGCGTGGCTGCCCCGGGACCTCACCGCCGGCGTGCTGATCGTCGCCCTCGCCATCCCGCTGAGCATGGGCATGGCCGAGCTCGCCGGCATGCCGCCGGTCGCCGGCCTCTACAGCTGCATCCTGCCGCTGGTCGCCTACGCCCTCCTCGGCTCGTCGCGGCAGCTCGTGGTGGCCCTCGACGCCTCGACGGCGGCGATGCTGGCCGCCGCCGTGGCGCCGCTGGCCGGCGGCGACCCGCTGCGTTACGCGGCGCTGGCCGGCGGCCTCACGCTGCTCGTCGGCGCCGTGCTCCTGGTCGCCGGCGTGGCCCGCCTCGGGCTGATCGCCGACTTCCTCTCCGAGCCGGTGCTCCTCGGCTACCAGGCGGGTCTTGCCCTCGTCGTGGTCGCGAGCCAGCTGCCCCGGCTGCTCGGGCTCACGGTCGAGGCCGACGCGACGCTGCAGCGGTACCTCGAGATCGCGCGCGGCCTCGGGGACGTGCGGCCGGCCGCCGCGGTCGTCGGCCTGGCCAGTCTGGCCATCGTGATCCTCGTGCGGCGCTGGCGGCCGACCGTGCCCGGGGCGCTCATCGCCCTCGTCGCCGGTGCGCTCGTGGTCGCCGTCTTCGGCCTCGACGAGCGCGGCGTGGACGTGCTGGGCCGGCTGCCGTCCGGGCTGCCCGACCTCGCCGTCCCGGACGTCTCGTTCGCCGATCTGCAGGAGCTGCTGCCGGCCGCCGCGGCGATCGCGCTCGTGGCGGCGGCCGACACGCTGGTGAGCTCGCGCGCCTTCGCCGTCCGCGGCGGCTACGAGGTGAACGCCAACACCGACCTCGTCGGCCTGGGCGCCGCCAACGTCGCCTCGGCGGTCTCGGGCGGCATCACGGCGAGCGCCAGCGCGGCCCGCACGGCGGTCGCCGAGTCCGTGGGGTCGAGGTCGCAGGTCGCCGGGCTCACCGCCGCGGGGCTCATGGCCGCCGTGCTCCTCTTCCTCACCGGGCCGCTCGCCTACGTGCCCGTGGCGACGCTCGCGGCGATCGTCATCGCCGCGGTGCTGCGCCTCATCGAGCCACGCACGCTGCGCACGCTCTGGCGCGTGCGGAGGGTCGAGTTCGGCATCGCCCTCGCGGCGGCGGCCGGCGTCGTCGCGATCGGGGTCCTCGAGGGCGTCGTGATCGCCATGGGGCTCTCGCTCCTCGACTTCCTCTGGAGGACGAGCCGGCCGCGCGACGCCGTGCTGGGCAGGCTCCCCGGCAGGGCCGGCTACCACGACGTGGCGCGCTCGCGCGGCGCCGAGACCGTCCCCGGCGTGCTCGTCTACCGTTTCGGCGCGCCGCTCTTCTACGCCAACGCCGAGCGCTTCCGCGGCCGTCTGCGCACACTGGTGCGGCGCGACGGCGACGTCCGTCTCGTGGTGGTCGACGCCTCGACGATCCCCGACATGGACGTGACCGCGGGCCGCATGCTGGGTGAGCTGCAGGAGGAGCTCGCCGGGCGCGGCGTGCGCCTGGTCGTCGCGGAGGCCCTTCACGACGTCCGCGCCCTGCTGGTCGGCGACGAGCTCAAGGTCGACTTCACCGAGGAGGACATGTACGACACGGTGGACGACGCCGTCGCCACCGTGACCGTGCGCCCGCTCGGGTCGTGAGCGGCGCGCGCCGGCGGTGGCCCGGCGCGCGCCGGCGGCGGTCCGCCGTGCGTCGCCCTCGCCGGACCGCCTCGCCCTGCTCCTCGACGCCGCACTGCCGCGCCCGGCACCTCTGCGCCGCGCCCGGCACCTGCGTGCCGGGCCGCATCCCGCGGCCACTCCTGGCAGGCATCCCCGTTTGCATGCTAACGATTAGCATGCTAATCTTCGTCGTCCTCATCTCCGACCTCGTCCTGTGAGAGCCGCCACGATGCACCCCGACCCGACGCCCGAAGGTCCCGGTCGCGCCGCGCCGAGCCGCCCGGCGCCCTGCGACGACCACGGGGGCCTGCCGCCCGAGTTCGCCGGTCTCGACGAGGCTTCGGCCGCGCTCTTTCGCGCCTTCAGGACCGCACTGCGGATGCACCGCCAGTTCATGGCTAGGAGGTTCGGCGAGTCCGACCTGCACCCGGGGCAGGCGGCCTGCCTCGGCGTGCTGTCGCGGCGCGACGGCATCGCCCAGCGCGACCTGGCCGAGGCGATGCACATCGCGCCGCCGACGCTCAGCAGGATGCTCCAGTCGATGGAGAGGAGCGGGCTCGTCGAGCGCCGCGACGACGAGTCCGACCAGCGGCTCACCCGGGTCTACGCGACCGCGGCCGGCCGCCTCGTCGCCGGGGAGGTGCGCACGGCCATGGCCGATCACATCCCGGAGGCCGTGGCGGCGCTGTCCGGCGAGGAGCGCGCCGAGCTCGCGCGGCTGCTCGACAAGCTGAGCGCGAGCATCGCGCGCTCTCTCGACGCCGACTCCGACGCCGACGCCGACGCCGACGCCGCGGCCGACGCCGGGGCGGGCGGGCGCGCGGGCGAAGCCGCCCGCGCCGCTCCCCGTGACGGAGCGCCGCGATGATCCGGCTGCTGCGCGCGCACCTCCTCCCCTACTGGCGGCAGATCCTCGTCATCGTCATCCTCGTGCTGCTCCAGGCCATCGCCAGCCTGTATCTCCCGACCCTGAACGCCGACATCATCAACGACGGCGTCGTCACCGGCGACACGGGCTACATCCTGCGCGCGGGCGCGATCATGCTCGTCGTCACGCTGGTGTTCGTGGCCGCGGCCATCTCGGCGGTCTTCTTCGGGTCGCGCGTCGCCATGGGGCTGGGGCGCGACCTGCGCGGCGCGCTCTTCCGTCGCGTCCAGGGCTTCTCGCAGGCCGAGGTCAACAGCTTCGGCACCCCGTCGCTCATCACGCGCACGACCAACGACGTGCAGCAGGTCCAGATGGTCGTGCTGATGATGCTCAACGTCATCCTCCTGGCCCCGATGATGATGGTCGGCGGCATCATCATGTCGCTGCGCCTCAACGTGTCCCTCTCGTCGGTGATCTTAGTGGCCATCCCCGTCATGCTGGTGTTCATCGGGCTGATGGTCCGCACGGGGCTGCCGCTCTTCAAGGCGATGCAGGTGAGGATCGACCGCGTGAACCAGGTGACGCGGGAGGTGCTCAGCGGCATCCGCGTGATCCGCGCCTTCGACCGCACACGGCACGAGGAACGACGCTTCGCCGGCGCCAACGCCGACCTCACCGAGACCACGCTCAGGGTCAACCGGCTCTTCGCCCTGATGATCCCGGTGATGACGATCATCCTGAACCTGTCGACAATCGCCGTCATGTGGTTCGGGGGCAGGCAGATCGCCGACGGCGACATGCAGATCGGCGATCTCACCGCCTTCCTCACCTACATCATCCAGATCCTCTTCGCCGTGCTCATGGCCACCATCCTGTTCGTCATGGTGCCGCGCGCGGCGGCGTCGGCCGAGCGCATCGGGGCCGTCCTCGACGCCGAGCCCTCGATCGTCGACCCGCCCCGGCCCGCGCGCGACGTGCCGGCCCGCGGTCGTATCGAGTTCCGCGACGTCGAGTTCCGCTACCCGCACGCCGAGGAGCCGGTGCTCAGCGGCATCAGCTTCACCGCCGAGCCGGGGCAGACGGTGGCCATCGTCGGCAGCACCGGCTGCGGCAAGTCGACGCTCGTCAGCCTGATCCCGCGCTTCTACGACGTGACCGCCGGCAGCGTGCTGGTCGACGGCGTCGACGTCCGCGAGTTCGAGCTCAAGGACCTGTGGCGCAGGATCGGCCTGGTGCCGCAGAAGTCCTTCCTCTTCAGCGGCACCGTGGCCGCGAACCTGCGCCAGGGCGACCCGGACGCGGGCGACGACGAGCTCTGGGAGGCTCTCGAGACGGCCCAGGGCAAGGAGTTCGTCGCCGGGATGCCGGACCAGCTCGACGCCGTCGTCGCGCAGGGCGGCGCCAGCGTCTCGGGGGGTCAGCGTCAGCGGCTGGCCATCGCGCGGGCGCTGGCCAAGCGCGCGCCGATCAACATCTTCGACGACAGCTTCTCGGCGCTCGACTTCACGACCGACGCCCGCCTGCGCGCGGCGTTGAAGCGGCGCATGGCCGGCGCCACGGTCATCATCGTCGCGCAGCGCGTCGGTACGATCATGCACGCCGACCGCATCATCGTCCTCGAGAACGGCACCATCGCCGCCATGGGGACGCACGGCGAGCTGCTCGAGCGCAGCGAGACCTACCGCGAGATCGTCGCCTCGCAGCTCGGTCGCGAGGCTGCGGAGGGCGTCGCGTGAGCGCCGCCGAGCGGCGCGCGGGGCCGCCGGCGGGGCCCGGCCCGACGGGGCCGGGGCGCCGCGGCGGCCCGCCCGGCCCCGGCGGCGGCCCGCCGGGCCACGCCCTGGTGATGCCCACGGCCAAGCCCAAAGATCTCAAGGCGGCGCTGCGCCGCCTCGCCGGGCTGCTCGCCGAGGAGCGTGTGCTCATCGTCCTCGTCGTGCTGCTCGCGGTCGCCAGCGTGACCCTCATGGTGATCGGGCCGAAGGTGCTCGGGCGCGCCACCGACATCCTCTTCGAGGGCGTGATCAGCGCCCGGCTGCCCGCGGGCACGACCCAGCAGGAGGCGGTGGCCGGCCTGCGCGCCCAGGGCCAGGACAACCTCGCCGAGATGCTCTCGGCGATGACGCTGCGCCCCGGCGAAGGCGTCGACTTCAGGGCGATGGGGCTCACGCTGCTCGCCCTCATCGGCATCTACCTCGCGAGCGCGGCGTTCTCCTGGCTCCAGCAGTACCTGATGGCCGGCGTCACGCAGCGGACCATGTACAGGCTGCGGCAGGCGGTGGACGAGAAGCTCGCCCGCCTGCCGCTCAAGTACTTCGACGACCACCCGCGCGGCGACGTGCTCAGCCGCATGACGAACGACATCGACAACATCTCGCAGACGCTGCAGCAGTCGCTGACGCAGCTCATCACGGCCGCGCTCACCATTGTCGGCGTGCTCCTCATGATGCTCTGGATCAGCTGGATCCTGGCCCTGATCTCGGTGCTCGTCGTACCGGTCTCGGTCATCGTCACGCTCTTCATCGCCAGGCGCTCGCAGAGGGAGTTCACGCTGCAGTGGGAGCGCACCGGAGACCTCAACGGGCACGTCGAGGAGGTCTTCACCGGCCACGACGTGGTCAAGGTGTTCGGCCGTCAGCAGGAGGTCATCGACGTCTTCGACGAGCAGAACGACCGGCTCTACCAGTCGAGCTTCAAGGCGCAGTTCATCTCGGGCACGATCCAGCCGGTGATGAACTTCATCGGCAACCTCAACTACGTGGCGGTCGCCGTCGTGGGCGGCCTCATGGTCGCCACCGGGCGCATCTCGCTCGGCGACGTGCAGGCCTTCATCCAGTACTCGCGCCAGTTCTCGATGCCGATCGCCCAGACGGCCAGCATCATGAACGTGCTGCAGTCGGCGGCCGCCTCCTCCGAGCGCGTGTTCGAGCTGCTGGACGAGGCGGAAGAGGAGCCCGACCCGGTCGCGCCCGTCGGGCTCGAGCACACGCGCGGCCACATCACGCTGCGCGACGTGTCCTTCCGCTACCTGCCCGACGTCCCTCTGATCGAGCATCTCGACCTGGACGTCCCGCCCGGGCAGACCGTCGCCATCGTCGGCCCGACGGGCGCCGGCAAGACGACGCTCGTGAACCTCCTCCTGCGCTTCTACGAGCTGGACGAGGGCGCCGTCCTGATCGACGGCGTGGACGCGCGCGAGATGTCGCGCAGCGACCTGCGGCGGCTCTTCGGCATGGTGCTCCAGGACACCTGGCTGTTCACCGGGACCATCAGGGACAACATCGCCTACGGTCGCGAGGGCGCCGCCGAGGGCGAGGTCCTCGCCGCCGCCGACGCCGCGCGCGCCGACCACTTCGTGCGCACGCTCCCCGACGGGTACGACACCGTGCTCGACGACGACGCGACGAACGTGTCGCAGGGCGAGAAGCAGCTCCTGACGATCGCCCGGGCCTTCCTCGCCGACCCCGACGTGCTGATCCTCGACGAGGCGACGAGCTCGGTCGACACGCGCACCGAGGTGCTGATCCAGGACGCGATGGCCGAGCTGATGAAGGGGCGCACCAGCTTCGTGATCGCGCACCGTCTCTCGACCATCCACGGCGCCGACGTCATCCTCGTGATGGACAAGGGTCGCATCGTCGAGCGCGGCACCCACGACGAGCTCATGGCCGCGCGCGGCTTCTACCACGACCTCTACGCCAGCCAGTTCGAGGCGGCGATGGTCGAGGCCGTCTAGACCGTAGGCAGCGGCGCGCAGGCTCGCCCGGGCGAAGGCCGGGCGCGCCGCCCGCGGTCTCGCCCGCCCCGGTCCTAGCTCGGCGAGTCGCCCGGGTAGTCGATCGCCACGACGAGCAACTCGACGTCGCCGGCCGGGCGACGCCAGGTCACGCGCTCGCCCACGGCGGCGCCGAGAAGCGCCTCGGCCAGCGGCGAGACGTAGCTCACCTTGCCGCCGGCGAGGTCGGCCTCGTCCTCGCCGACGATGACGAAGGTGCGGTCGTCGGCGCCCGCCTGGGCGACGGTCACGGCGGCGCCGAACGCGACCTCGTCGCGCGGCTGCGCCGCCGGGTCGACGGGGATCGCGCTCTCGAGGCGCAGCGACAGGTACCGCAGGTCGCGGTCGACGTGGCGCAGCTCCTCCTCGGCCAGCGGGTCGTCGCCGCGCTCGAGGAGCTCCATGCGACGCTCCTGCAGGTCCGCCGCCTGCTCGCGGAGCTGGCGCATCCCCGCCGGGGTGACGTAGTTGGGATGGTCGCTGACGGGCCGCTCGGGCAGCGCGTCGGGCGGGCCGCCGTCGTCTGGCTCTTTCACGAACGCTCTGCTCATCGGGACCTCGTCGCGCCGCGGTGCGAGTGGACGCTACTCACTTCGCCATCGGCGCGTGCACACCCTCTCGCCGAAACGGGTAGAAGGAGGGGGCTCCATCTCCCGTCCGCGCGCGGCGCCACGCCCGACCGGGCAGGGACACCCCGACGAAGAGAGGTCACGGACATGCTCGACAGCAGGATGGAAGAGGCGATCAACCGCCAGATCAACGCCGAGATCTACTCCGGCTACCTGTATCTCTCCATGGCCGCGAAGTTCGCCGACCTCGGCATGGCCGGTGGGCAGAACTGGATGACGGTGCAGTACCAGGAGGAGCTCTCCCACGCCCAGAAATTCTTCGACTACGTGATCGAGCGCGGCGGTCGCGTGACGCTCGCCCCGGTCGAGGGCCCGACGACGGAGTGGCCCAGCGGTCTCGCGATGTTCGAGGAGGCCTACGCCCACGAGCAGAAGGTCACGGGCCTGATCAACGACCTGGCGACGCTCTCCCTCGAGCTCAAGGACCACGCGACGCACAACTTCCTGCAGTGGTTCATCGCCGAGCAGGTCGAGGAGGAGGCCACCGCGAGTGACATGGTGCAGAAGTTCTCGATGGCCGGCGAACACCCGGCCGGGCTGTACCAGCTCGACAAGGAGCTCGCGGCGCGGGTCTTCACGCCGCCGACCGCGGCCGCGTAAGGCCGGCGGCGGGCGGCCGCGACCTCAGAGAGGCCGCACCATGACGAGGCAGGGGTTCTCGGGGCCCCACACGGCGGGGATCACCTCGAGGGGCATGAAGCCCGTCGCCGCGTAAAAGGCGCGCGTGCCGGCGTAGTCCGCGTCCTCGACCTCGGGCGCAAGCGTCTTCACGTGCAGCAGTGAGAAGCCTTCGGCGCGGGCGTACGCGGCCGCGCGCTCGACGAGCGCGCGGCCGAGGCCGCGCCGCTGATGCTCGCGGCGCACCGCCATCACGTGCAGTTCGAGGGCGGCCGGGCCGGTGGGCCTGACGGCCAGCAGACCGGCCGCCTCCTCGCCGACCTGCGCCACGAACGTGGGCAGCTCGTCGCTCGCTCGCGCGTACTCGACGATCGACGCTTCGATGCCGAACCAGTCGGGGAGCCCGCGCAGCAGCTCCTCGCAGAGGGCGCCGCGGCCGGTGACCGGCCCGACGATCGTCGCCGCGGGGCGTGCGGCGCCCGATTCGGGGCCGGCCACGGGCGTCCTCAAGTGACGTCTCGCCGCATGGTCGTGTAGACGGCGGCGACGCTCACCACGGCGATGTAGCCCAGGCTGATGAGGAAGGCCTCGGGCCGCGACAGGCCGACCTCCGCCCCCGTGCCGACCGTCATGCCGCCGGACACGACCTGGTCGAGAGCGGCGAACGGCAGGTACTGCCCGATGCCCGGCTTGAGCCCGACGACGATGCCCTCGGCCGCAAGTGCCCAGATCAGGGTGCCGGCGACGGTGGCGGGCTGGTTGCGGAAGAGCGCTCCGAGCCCCACCCCGAAGGAGGCCATGAGGCCGGCGGCCAGCAGCACGAGCACGAGGGTCTGCGCGACACCCTCCTCGAAGAGAGGGGCAGTCTGGAGCTCGAGACCGCGCACCCCGTAGCCGATCAGGGCGGTCAGTGTCACCAGGGAGCCGACGAGAGCCAGCACGACGACGCCGACGACGAAGCAGACGAGGAGCTTGACCACGATCACGCGCGCCCGCCGCGGAGTGACGAGGTAGCTGTAGGTGATCGTCCCGTGGCGGTACTCGTTGGTCATGCTGAGGATGCCGAAGACGAGGCCCAGCAGCGGCACGATGGTCACCCCGGCGACGACGAGGCCGAACCCGCCGACGGTGTCGTCCTCGAGGAAGTCCGCGGGGGCGAAGGCGAGCACGAGGATCGCCGGCACGAGGCCGACGAGCACGGCGGCGATCAGCAGCCCGAGCGCGGTGCGCGTGCTGCGCAGCTTGAGGACCTCAGCGGCGACGAGATCGATCACGACCCGGGCCTCCGCGTGCCGGCGATCTCGAGGAAGAGGTCCTCGAGACTCGGGCGCTCGGTGAGCAGCTCATGGAGCACCGCCCCGCAGTCGTGCGCGGTCTCGCCGACCTGCGCCGCGCTCGGGCCGCGGATGGCGAGCGCGTCGTCGAGGCGGTTCACGGCGGCGCCGCGCTCCTGCAGGCGGCGCTGCAGGAGCTCGGCCTGCGGGCTGCGCAGGCGCACCACCGGGCTCACGCCCGCGCCCAGCGAGGCCAGCGGACCCCTCGCCACCAGGCGCCCCTTGCTGATGATGAGCACGTCGTCGACCGTCTGCTCGACCTCGGCCAGCACATGGCTCGAGACGAGGATCGTCTTGCCCTCCGCGGCTCGCGCGCGAAGGAAGGTGCGCAGCCAGCGCATGCCCTCGGGGTCGAGGCCGTTGGCGGGTTCGTCGAGAAGGAGGACGTCGGGGTCGCCGAGCAGCACGCAGGCGAGGGCGAGGCGCTGGCGCATGCCGGTCGAGTAGCCTTTGACGGCGCGCCGCGCGGCGGCCTCGAGCTCGACGAGCTCGAGGACCTCGGCGACGCGGGCGTCGGAGATGCCCGAGGCGCGGGCGACGACGCGCAGGGCGTTCGCACCCGAGCGCCCGGGATGGAAGCCGGACGCGTCGAGCAGGGCGCCGACGCGCGTCCACGGGCGGTCCAGGTCCCGGTAGTGACCGCCGAGGACGGCGATGCTGCCCGCCGTCGGGCGCACGAGGTCGACGATCATCCGGAGCGTCGTCGTCTTGCCGGCGCCGTTAGGGCCGAGGAAGCCGGTGATGCTGCCCTTCTCCAGCGTGAAGGAGACGTCGTCGACCGCGACGACGCTCTTGCCGAAGCGTTTGCTCAGATGTTCGACGTGGACGACGGACACGTGACCTCCGGGTCGTGGCCGGGACATGGTACAGGACTTCCCCGGGCGCGTCGGTGTCACGCGGTCGGCGAAGATGCGTCGCTCCAGCACAACGAGGCGAGAGGACTCCCAGTGTCGCGACTCCTCGGGGACAGACCAGGCTAGGAGACGAGCGCCGCGGCGAGCTGGGCGAGCCACCCGACCGGGTGGAGGGTGACGCCTCAGGTGCTGCCCGGCGGCGGGCCGGTCGCGTAGGAGATCCAGAAGTAGAGGCCGGCCGCGCCCATGATGAGGCCGGCGACGGCGTAGTCGAGACGGGCGGTCCGGCGCAGCGCCCCCCAGACGCCCAGCCCTCCGCCGGCGAGGGCGACGACGTCGAAGGCGAGGGCGAGGTACAGACCCGGGTCGGACCTCGCGAGCCACGGTCCGGCGAGCACGCCGAGAAGGCCGGCGACGAGCGCGAGCTGGGCTGCGCTCTGCGCCAGGGCGTCGAGCGGACCCGTCCGTCGTTCGGCCGCCACGGCCGCCGCGAACACCGCCTGCGGGTCAGCCGGCGGTGTCGGCGGCGGGGACGCACCGCCGAGCGGCGGCGCGGCCGGGCGCCCGGTGGGCGGCGACCCCGCCGCCGGTGACGGCGGTGCCGAGGCCGCCGGGACACCCGGCTGCCGGGTCTGGTCGCTCTGTGGGTCGTCATCGGTCATGCGCACAGTGTATCGGCAGACGCGGCGCGGCACCTCAGCCGCGCCGACACCGCAGCAGATCACCCCACGACGACGATGCCCAGGTAACCGTCGACCGTCAGCCGGTCGCCGGTGCGGATCAGCGCCGTGGCCTCGGGGACGCCCGTGACGCACGGCAGGCCGTACTCGCGGGCGATGATCGCGCCGTGGATCAGCATGCCACCCCGGCGCTCGACGATGCCCGCGGCGAGCGGCACCACGAAGGTCATGCCGGGCTCGATCGCGTCGCAGACGAGGATCTCTCCCTCGCGGAACTCGGCGAGCTCGTCGGGGCCGAGGACCACGCGGGCGACGCCGACGCCGACTCCGGGGCCCGCCGGCTGCCCGACGAGCTGGCGTGCCCTGGCGACGGCCTCCACCGGCGCCCCGCTGGCGCGATCCCCTCCGGGCCCGTCGGCCGGCGGCGGACCGGCGGCGCCGAAGGACGGTGAGGTCGGCGACGGACTGGCGCCGGCGGGCGGGGCGGGCGGGTGAGGCCGGCCGAGCGGCGAGGGCAGGGCGACCTGCCGGGGCGCGTAGCGGCCGCCGGTCTCGAGCCCTCGGCGCTCGGCCTCGGCGAGCGCGGCGGTCAGTTGGGCCTCGATGCGGTCGAGGTAGGCGTTGTCGTCGTCGCGCAGCCGCCAGCCGGCCCGGGCGAGCTCGAGGAGGCCGGCGGCGCGCTCGCGCTCCTCCCCCTCGGGGGCGGTCTCGAGGTAGCAGCGCTCGAGCTCATCGCGGCCCATGGTCCCGGTCGCAGGCCGTGCGGCTCGCGCCGAGGCCGGCGGCGACGACGAGGGCGCGGCCGGCCCGGCCGCGCGAGACCCCGCGGCGCGAGACCCCGCCGCGCGAGACCCCGCGGCGCGAGACCCCGCGGTCTCTTCCGACACCCCGGACAGCTCACCCGGTGCTCCCCCGCGCGTCGTCGCCGCGAGCCGCTCGACGACCGCGGTCATGACCGCCCGCTCGCGCTCGCGCCCAGGCGAACCGGGAGGCTCGAGGCCGAACTCCTCGAGGAACGCCTCGAGCGCGCCGGCGAAGCCCGGGTCGTCGCGCCCGCTCATCTCCGCGAGACGGCCCAGCGCCGTGTTGCGGCGCGTGCTGAGCATCGGTGTGCCCGAGAGCAGGGCGACGAACTCGTACGGGTCGTCGGGGCGGAGGGCGTCGTTGTACGACTGACCGAAGAGCCGCACGGCGTGGGCGAACGGGATGAAGTCGCGCGTATAGACGTCGACCCAGCCGTCGTGCGCGCTCTTGCGGCGCTCGAGCTCGGCGAGGAGGGCGTCGTCGGAGAGGTCCGCCAGCGGCACGGCGGCGAGCTCGTCGGCTTGGGCGGCCATCGCCGGCAGCGCCTCGTCCTCGATCCTGCGGCGCAGCACCACGAGGCTGTCGTAGCTGCGGCGCAGGGCGAGGTAGGCGGCGCGCCCGTCGTCCTCGGCGCCTCCCGTGGTGATCGGCCGCGACTGCAGGGTGAAGAGCTCGCCGTCGCGCAGCGTCCACTCGACGTCCTGTGGCGCCGCGAAGGAGCCCTCGGCGCCGCGCGCGAGACCGTGCACGCGGCGCACGTCGTCGTCGCGCAGCGGCGACCGGTCGCGCCGGCGGCGGGGCAGCGCCACGAGGCGCACCCCGGCGCCGGCCGCGGCGACCATCTCCTCACGCCGGGCCGCGTGGTGCTCGAGCACCCGGCCGCTGTCGCGCTCGAGCACCCAGCGGTCGGGCTCGACCGTGCCGTCGACGAGACCCTGGTTGAGGCCGTGGACCGCCTCGACCAGCGCCTGGTCGGCGCTCGTCGGGTGGCGGCTGAAGGCGACCCCGGAGCTCTCCCCGGCGACGATCTCCTGCACCACGACCGCCATCAGGCTGCGACGCGGATCGAGGCCCAGCTCGCGCCGGTAGAGCAGCGCCGCGTCGGACCAGAGCGAGGCCCAGACCAGACGGACGTGCTCGAGCACGCTGTCGAGGCCGCGCACGTTGACGTACGACTCGTGCAGGCCCGCGAACGAGGCGGCGGCCGAGTCCTCACCCGGCGCCGACGAGCGCACGACGACGGCACGCTCGGCGGCGAGCTCGCCGAGGCCGGTGGCGAGCGTCTCGTGCAGCTGCGCCGGCAGCGGCGCCCCGAGGAAGAGGCTGCGGATGCGCAGGGCGGCGTCCCAGAGCTCCTCCCAGCGCATGTCGGCGACGTCCTTGCGCTCGAGCTCGAAGAGGATACGCGCCTGCAGCGGTCCGTCGACGAAGGCCTCGTAGGCCGCGGTCGTGACGACGGCGAAGGGTGGCACGACAAGACCGGCGCGCCCCAGCCTGGCGAGCGCCAGGGCCTTGCCGCCGACGTACGGCGCGACACGTTCGTCGACGTCGGCGTCGCGCAGGACCAGCGGCACGGGCGACCCGTTCATCTCATGTGGAGCTCGGTCACGGTCTGGAAGCGACGCACGACGTAGTAGGTCTCGACGTCGAGGGCGAGGAGGGCGGTGGTGGGCGCGGCGACGAACCCGGCGAGGTGGGGATGGCGCTCCACGAACCGCGCGCGGGCCTCGTCTCGCACCTCGCCCTCGAGCTCGGCGACCGGGCCCACGGCGGTCGCGGCGGTCGCGCCGTGGAAGTCGAGGTCGTCGTCCGAGCGGCTGTCGACGAGCATGGCGACGCGCGGCTCTTCGGTCAGGTAGCGGTACTTGCGCGTGGCCCGCGTGGTGGCGAAGGTCAGGTGTCGCAGGTGGTCGTCGGCGGCGAAGGCGACGAGGCTGGCGTAAGGCCCGCCCGCTCCGTGCGTGGCGAGCACGCCGAGGCGCTGGCGCGACAGCAGGTCGCGCAGGAGACCGAGTGTCACGTGGCGCTCGTCCATGGCGGCGGGCCGGCGTCGCCAGCCTGTCGACAACCCTACCCGATACCCGGGACGGCGCCGCCGTCAGCGTCGCGGCGCCGCCCTCGGCGCGCGACAGTCCACGAGGCGCGACGCGCGACCTGCCGTCGACCCTGAAGGCGGGCCGGCGCGCCGGCCGGCCCTCGCGTCGGCATGAAGGTGGGTCGGCGCGCCGGCCGGCCCTCGCGTCGGCATGAAGGTGGGTCGGCGCGCCGGCCGGCCCTCGCGCCGGCCCCCCGAGGTGCGGGCTCAGCGCACCGCCGGACCGGTCGCCAGCCGCGCGAGGGTCGCCGTGGTCTCGTCGTCGAGGCTGAACGACGGCGCCGCGGCCTGGAGCTCGGCCAGGCGGGCGCGCACGCGCTCGAGCAGCGTGCTGCCGCCGCCGGCCGCCCAGCGCTCGTGCGGCCACTGGTCGATGAGGGACGGCCGCCACAGGAGCCGGTGTCGCTCGCGGGTCATGCGGCGGCCGAGATGGTCGCCGCCCGGTCCGACGGCGGCGACCTCGTCGAAGGCGAAGTCCTCGTCGCCTGCCGGCAACTCGGCGAGGAGCTCGCGAGCGTAGCTCGCGAGCTCGTCGCCGAGCACCATGCCCTCGAGGGCGCTCTGCAGGCCCGACTCGAGGTACCCGACGTCGTGCAGGAGGGTGGCTCTCGACAGGGCCCCGAGCAGCGTCGAGACGGCGAGCTCGAGGGACCACTGCTCGTCGAGCAGCTTGCTGTCCGAGTGCCCCGCGTATGACCAGCTCGGCAGGCCGTAGTGCGCGATCAGGTCGAGCTGCGCCTGGTTCGCGAGGAAGACGCCGGGTGAGTTGTACGGGTCGGTCGTCGTGCGCATGTTGAGGGCGCCCACCCCGGCGCCGCAGACGAAGGGCGCACCCGGCGCGGCGAGCTGGTGCAGGACGAGGCCGGCGAGCATCTCGGCGTTGACGACGCTGATGCAGGCGGCGAAGGAGGCCGGCCCGCCGGACCCGGCCGAGACCGAACCGGCCAGCACGAGCGGCACCCCGAGCCGGCCGCAGGCGACGATCTTGTCGCAGGCGACGGGGTCGAGCTGGAGCGGCGGCGACGACATGGCGAGGCAGAGCAGGCTGTCGCCCTCCCCGGCCGCCGCCGCCATCTCCCGCATGACAGCGAGCGACGCCCCGCCGAACGGGCTCGACACGACGATCGGCTTGCGGGTCGCGGAGAGCATCGCCGCCAGCTGCGCCAGGTCGACGGTGTCCGGGGGCGCGTCGTCGGGCAGCCCCATCGACATCACGAAGTCGAGCTGAGGGAGCTGCTCGGCGAGCGCGGCCGCGGCGCGGACGTCGTCGAGGCGGGCGCGGCGGCGCTCGCCGCTGCTCACGTCGCGCACGTACAGGCAGTCGGGCCCGCTGCCGAAGAACGTGGCGCCCGGCGCGAGCTCGAGCGGGACGCCGCCGGCGCTGCGGGGTCGCACCGCGAAGCGGCGCGGCGCGCTCGCGAGGGCGTCGTCGACCATCGTCGCCGGGAAGAAGGCGCGCGTGCCGTCGAGGCGCGCGCCGCCCGACGCGCAGAGCCGGCGCGCCTCCTCGCCCTTCAGCTCGACGCCGACCTCGGCGAGCACGCGCAGCGTCGCCGCGTGGGCACGCCGGCAGGCGTCGTCGTCCCAGACCCTCAGCGTGGCGTGCGGCATGTCTCTCCTTCCGTGTCGGTCGCCGGCACCGTCGGGTGTTCGTACGTGCACCGGGAGCGGCCCCCATTCAACGCGTCGGCTCGGGCGCGAGTCAAACGCCCGAGGGCCGCCGTGGGTCAGACGCCCGAGCGCGGCCGTGCGTCGGCGGCGCCGGCGCATCGCCCACGCGAGCGCCGTCGCGTATCGTCCACGCGAGCGCCGTCGCGCATCGCCGGCGCGAGCGCCGTCGCGCATCGCCGGCGCGAGCGCCGTCGCGTATCGCCGGCGTGAACGCTGCCGCGTGTCAGACGTCCGTGGGTCGCCGAGGCGCCGCGGTATCGAGCGGTCGTGGCCTGCGGCGCTCCTCGTCGTCATGCGATGACTGCGTGAATTTGTGTGAAGGTGCGAACGCGATTCGTACTCCACACTTGCATTCGCAGGCGGTTTGCGTAATTTTTGTCCCTACACGACCTGTACAGGGCCTGTCCGCGCCGCTAACTTGGGGGGTGGGCGCGACGGCTCGGACCTCACGCGGGTCACGATGTGAGGGGGAGGCTAATGGAAGAGCGCGACATCGCCATCCAGAAGGAGAAGGAGCTCGTCGGTCTCTGCAAGGAGGCCAGGCGCGGTGGCATCACGCGCCGTCAGTTCGTCGAGCGGGCGCTGATCCTCGGCCTCTCGGCCGGCACTGTCGGGGCGCTCGCCGCCGCGTGCGGCGACGAAGAGTCGACGCCGGAGGCGCCGACGGTCGAGATGCCGCCGATGGACGAGACCATGCCGGCCGAGATCACGGTCTACAACTGGACCGACTACATGGACCCGGACATCCGCAAGCAGTTCCGGGAGGAGACCGGGATCAAGGTCAACGAGACCTACTTCGCGAGCAACGAGGAGCTGCTCGCCAAGCTGCGCGCCGGGTCCACGGGGTACGACATCATCGTGCCGTCCGACTACATGTGCGAGATCATGCGCAAGAGCGAGCTGCTGCAGCCGCTCGACCTCTCCTACATCCCCAACTTCGACGGTGTGCAGGAGGACCTCAAGGCGCCGTACTTCGACGACCCCGCGGAGCAGGGCGGCATGAAGTACAGCGTGCCCTACTTCTACGGCACGACCGGGTACAACATCCGCACCGACAAGGTCTCGCCGACGCCGACCGACTGGACACCGCTCTTCGATCCGGCGAACGGCGGCAAGATCCAGATGCTCGACGACGAGCGCGAGTGCCTCGGCGTCGGTCTCAAGTCGCTGGGCTACTCCGTCAACACGAAGGACCAGGCCGAGCTCGACGAGGCGACCAACAAGCTCATCGAGCAGAAGCCGCTGGTGAGCACCTACGACTCGGTCAACATGAAGCGCGCCATCGTGCAGGGCGTCCCCTACGTGCTGTGCTGGGACGGCGACGTGCTCATGGCCATCGACGCGATGGGCGGCCAGGACTACGAGGACATGGTCGCCTACGTCTTGCCGACCGAGGGCTTCGCGCGCTGGACCGACGCCATGTCGATGCCCACCTCCGCCGGCAGCAGGTACGGCGGTCATCTCTTCATGAACTACCTCCTCGACCCCGAGATCGCCGGCCAGAACGCGAGCTGGGTCTGGTACCTGTCGGCCGTTCCGGCGTCGCGCGAGTTCACCGATCCGTTCGCCCTGATCCTCACCCCGACCGACGAGCAGCTGGCTCGTTCGGAGGAGTTCCAGGATCTCGGTGAGTTCGCCACCCAGTACCAGCAGGCCTGGACGAAGGTGAAGAGCGCCTGACGCGGGTCGTCTGAGCACGGGCTCCGCGAGGGGCGGCCGGCGGCGGGAGCCGCCGGCCGCCCCTCGCTCGTTCCGGCGTCCCCGCGTCGCTGCGCATAGGTGGGCGCTCGACCGGCGACGCGGTCCGCCGCGCGCCGCGGGGCGCCCGCCGCGAGTCCTTCGGCGCCGTGCGCCTGCGCGTCGCGACGCCTTCCGCGTCGCGGGCCGGCGTGCCGCGGCGCCACCTGTACCATGGGCCCGCCGACCCGGTCGGGCGCGTCAGCCGGTGTGCATGAAGTGGATCACGTCGCCGTCCTGGACGACGTAGTCCTTGCCCTCGGTGCGCAGCAGGGCCTTCTCGCGGGCCGCGGCGAACGACCCGCAGGTGAGGAGGTCGGCGAGCTGCACGACCTGGGCGCGCACGAAGCCGCGTTCGATGTCGGAGTGGATGCGGCCCGCGGCCTGCCGCGCGGTCGAGCCGCGGGGCAACTGCCAGGCGCGCGACTCGCTCGACTTGAAGTCCCCGGTGAAGAAGGTCAGGTAGCCGAGCACGTCGTAGGCCGCGCGCAGCACGACCTCGACGGCGCCGGCGGCCACGCCGAGCTCGGCGCGGAAGGCGGCGGCCTCGCCGGGGTCGAGGTCGGCGAGCTCGGCCTCGAGACGCGCGGCGACGGCGACGACGTCGTCGCCGCGCTCCCGCGCCCAGCTCACGAAGTCGGCGTGCTCCTCCAGTGCCTCGTCCGGCGACGCCTCGTCGTCGATGTTGAGCACGAAGAGCACCGGCCGGTCGCTGACGAGAGCGAGCTCGCGGTACAGCGCCTCGTCCTCGTGCTCGCGGGCGACGCCCCGCGCGCGTGCGCCGTCGCGCAGCGCGACGGCGAGCCCCTCGAGCGTCATCAGCTCCTTCTGGGCCGCCCTGTCGCCACTGCGCGCCGCTTTGGTCGTCTTCTCCGTGCGTCGCTCGACCAGCTCGAGGTCGCTGAGCACGAGCTCGGTCTCGACGAGCTCGACGTCGGCGCGCGGGTCGACCGGGCCGTCGGCGCCGGCGATCTCCGGGTGCCGGTAGCCGCGCACGACGTGCGCCACGGCGTCCACGCCGCGGATGTCGGCGACGAAGCGTGCCCCGAGCCCCTCGCCGCGAGAGGCTCCTTCGGCCAGGCCGGGGATGTCGACGACGTCGATCGTCGCGTACACCTTCTTCGGGGTCTGCAGCACCTCGTCGAGGCGGTCGAGGCGCTCGTCGGGCACGCTCACGACGCCGCGGTTCGACTCGGCGGACGTGTAGGCGTACGCGGTGGCCGCCGCGTGGCCGTGGGTCAGCGCGTTGAAGAGCGTGGTCTTGCCGACGTTGGGCAGGCCGACGATCCCGAGCTTCATGTGGGCGGCTCCAGTTCGCTGGTCAGCAGTTCTTCGAGCAGGCGGGCGGCGGCGCCGAGCTGCCGCTCGAGCAGGCCCGTGTCCCCATCGATCACCCGCTTGACGGTGTCGCGCGGCGTACCGGCGACGACGGTCGGGCGCTCCGCGTCGACGCGGCCGTCGACGACCTCGTCGGCGCTGACGAGCCCTGCCCAGGGCGCGCCGGCGGCGTCGAACACGCCGTGCTCGCCGCCGGCGGTCGCGGCGGCCTCGGTCAGCGCCACGCCGCTGCGGTCGGCGGCGATGGCGAGCGCGCTCCGCAGCCAGGGGTCGTCGTCCTCGGGTCCGTAGGCGACGAGCTCGCCGCCGCCGGCCACCGTGTCGAGGTCGATCATACCGAGCAGGTCGTCGCGCTCGAAGTCCTCGAGCCGGTCGACGTAGTACGCGGCCCCGGCGGCCTCCTGCCAGTGGGCGCCGAAGGCGACGAAGACGACGGTGTGCGGCGTCTCGACGTCGCGCAGGCGGCCGGCCATCTCCAGGAGGAGGCCGATGCCCGTGGCGTTGTCGGTGGCTCCGGGCGACCCCTCGAGCGTGTCGTAGTGCGCGCCCAGCACGATCGTGCCCCCCGACGTTCCGTCCTTGGTGACGATGATGTTGGCGGAGAGGAGGTGGTCGCCGGGATCGCCGATCAGGAACTCCTGCGAGCGCGCGACGAAGCCCAGCTGCTGGAAGGCGAGCGTCACGAAGGCGCGCGCCTCGATGTCGCCCCAGCTCCCCGTCGGCCGCGGGCCGGTGCGGCGGGCGAACTGGACGGATTCGGTGGCGGCGAGCAGGCCGTGGTCGGAGGCGGCCACGTCCTGCGAGGCCCGCTGGTCGTACGAGGGCTGGCCGCAGCCGCCGGCGACGAGCGCTCCGAGCAGCAGCCCGGCGAGGACGAGCGGAGCGAGCCGCCGGGGGCTGCTGAGGCGAGAGCTCCGCCGTGCCGGCCGGCTCACAGCGGCGGCCCCACGAGCCACAGCGTGAGGGCGCCGAAGGCGAGCCCCCAGACGAGTCCGCCGGCCACGTCGCCGAGGTAGTGCACGCCCAGGTACACGCGGCTGAAGCAGAGCACCGCCGTGAGGGTCAGGAGCGCGGGGATCCAGGCGGGGTACATCGCGCCCATCGTCATCGTCCCCACCACCGCCATGCTCGCGTGCGACGAGGGGAACGACGGGGTGACCGGGAGGCGGATCTGCTGCGGGAGCCCGGGGTCGGCGACCGTCGGGCGCCGCCGCCGGACGACACTCTTGATGGCGAAGCCGAGCAGCTCCACGAGCGTGACCGGCACCGCCACGTACAGGTAGGCGGCGACCGGCCTGGGGTGGCCCGCGAGCCAGGGGAGGAGGCTCAGGCCGTACCAGAGGATGCCGTGGTTCGCCGAACGGGAGAGCGCTCCGAGCGGCGCCGTGAACCACCTCGGGTGAGGCCAGGCGACGGCGACTCGCCGCGACACCCTCCGGTCGAGCTCGTCGAGCCGCGCGAGGCGGGAGAGCGCGGGTGCCTCGGAGGCCGACGCAGCCGCTGCATCGGGCGGCTCCGGGCCGGGCCGGGCGATCGGGTCGTGAGAGGAAGCAGGCGTCGGCTCTGTCACAGGGGCGGGCGGCGGGTCGGGGGCCGGGAACGAGGGTGCTCGGGAACCGCCCTATAGTATACTTCGCCCCCGTTCCCCCGACTGGAGCCTCGCATGCGCACCACGGTCATCGTCACGGCCCTGGGCCCCGACAGCCACGGGCTGCTGGCCCAGGTCGCAACGACCATCGCCGAGCAGAACGCGAACATCGACGACGTGAGCCAGACCGTCGCCAACGGCATGTTCACCATGATCATGTTCGTCTCGTTCGACCAGGGTGAGACGACGATGGCGCAGCTGAAGCAGGCGCTCGCGGCGACCGGGGAGCGCATCGGGCTGCAGATCCACGTGCAGCACGAGAACATCTTCAGGTTCATGCACCGCGTCTGAGGGCGGCCGGCGGGCGCCCCGCAGGGCGGCCGCCGGCCGCCCTCCCGCCGCAGCCGACAGGGAGGGCGACCGCCGTGGTCTTCATCACCACCGAGGAGATCCTCGAGACCGTCAGCATGATCCGCTCGGAGAACCTCGACGTGCGAGCCATCACGATGGGGATCTCCCTCGACGACTGCGGGGAGCGCGATGCCCGCCGCACGGCCGAGCGCATCCACGCCAAGATCGTGCGCCGCGCCGGCCGCCTGGTCGAGGTCGCCCACGAGCTGCAGGAGAAGTACGGCATCCCCATCGTGAACCGCCGTGTCTCTCTGACGCCCATCGCGGAGGTCGTCGGCAGCGACGACCCGGCCGCGTTCGTGGAGGTGGCGCACGCGCTCGACGCGGCCGCCGACGAGATCGGCATCGACTTCATCGGCGGCTTCAGCGCCCTCGTGCAGAAGGGCTTCACGCGCGGTGACGCGGCCTTGATCGAGGCGATCCCCGACGCGATCGCCGGCACGCGGCGGGTGTGCTCCTCGGTGAACGTCGCCTCGACGCGCGCCGGGATCAACATGGACGCCGTCGTGCGCATGGCCGACGTCCTCCTCTCCGTCGCGCGACGCACGGCGGACCACGACTCGATCGGCTGCGCGAAGATCGTCGTCTTCTGCAACGTCCCCGAGGACAACCCCTTCATGGCCGGCGCCCTCCACGGCAGCGGTGAGCCCGAGGTGAGCCTCAACGTGGCCATCTCCGGTCCCGGCGTCGTGCGCACCATGGTCGCCAACCACCCCGACGCCTCGCTGATCGAGCTCGCCGACCTGATCAAGCGGACGACGTTCAAGATCACGCGCGTCGGCGAGCTCGTCGCCCGCGAGGCGTCGCAGATGCTCGACGCCCAGATGGGCATCATCGACCTCTCCCTGGCGCCGACGCCCGCCGTGGGCGACTCGATCGCCGAGATCCTCCAGGCCATGGGTCTCGAGCAGCCGGGGGCGCCGGGCACGACGGCGGCGCTCGCGATGCTGAACGACGCCGTCAAGAAGGGCGGGACGATGGCGACCTCGTCCACCGGGGGGCTCTCGGGCGCCTTCATCCCCGTGAGCGAGGACGCGGCGATGGCGCGCGCCGCGGCCAGCGGCGCGCTGACGATCGAGAAGCTCGAGGCGATGACGTCGGTGTGCTCGCTCGGCCTCGACATGATCGTCGTGCCCGGCGACATCTCGCGCAACGCCCTTGCCGGGATGATCGCCGACGTGATGGCGATCGGGATGATCAACTCCAAGACGACCGGGGCGCGGCTCATCCCGGCATACGGCAAGCAGGTCGGCGAGTGGGTGAAGCTCGGCGGTCTCTTCGGCGAAGCTCCGGTGATGCCGGTCAGCGCGGCCGGCAACGACGCCTTCGTGGGGCGAGGGGGGCGCATACCCGCCCCGCTCCAGAGCCTCACGAACTAGCGGGGCCGGGCTCGGTGGGGCTGCGCGGCAGAGTACCGGCCCCGCTCCAGAGCCTCACGAACCAGCGGGGCCGGGCTCGGTGGCCGGCGCGTCAGACGTGCAGGTCGCGCATCACCGCCTTGATGCGCTCGGCCGTCTCGTCCATGCCCAGCGCCCGGCTGACCTTCTCGGCCTCCGTCAGCTGCAGCACGGCGTCGACCGACTGCCCGGCGGCGGAGAACTCGGCCGCCTGGTCGATCTCGTAGCGCACGAGCTCGGTGAGCATGCGGCGCACCTCGGGGTCGTCGAGGTCGACCGTCTTGCGGCTCGTCGTGACGATGATGTCCGAGAGGGGGACCATCCTCGGGGCGCGCGGCTCGGGCGCGATCTCGGCGGCGCCGGCCTCGTCCGCGGCGGACGTCTCCGCGGAGCCCTCGGCGCCGCCGCTCTCGTCAGCGGCGAGCGTCTCCCCTGAGCCCTCAGCGGGCCCTTCCTCTGCCGCGATCGCCTCCGGCTCTTCCGCAGGCGCGCCGCCGGCTCCGGACGGCGAGCGCTCTTCGGCGCCGCCGGCCTCGGTCTCCGTCTCCGGCCCGGCCGGCGACTGCTCTTCGGCATGGCCGGCCGGCGGCGGTTCTTCGGCGTCAACGGCCTCGGTCTCGCGCTCTGGCCTGGCGGCCGGGCGCTCTTCTGCGCGGCCGGCCTCGGTCGCGCGCGCGGGGGTGCCCTTCGCCGCCGTCTCGCGCGCGGGTCCTTCGTCACGCGCCGGTCCTTCCCGGCCCGCGGTCTCCGTCTCGAGGATCGTCTCCGTCTGGAGGGTCTCGAACGCCGTCCCGGTCCCGCCCAGGGCGGCGGTCGGCCGCACCGTCTTCACGCCGGCGTCACGCGGCGGCCCGGACTCCTCGTCACCGTGACCCCAGTCGAGACGGAACTCGTCGTCCGTGGCCCCGACGGGCCCTTCGGGTTCGCCGAGCCCGGCGAACGTGTCCTGCGGTCGTGCGTCGAGGAAGGAGCCCGTCGGCTCCTCGTCGTGGTCACGCCTGCCGCGCCGCGCCGCGAGGACGACGACGAGCACGAGCACGGCGAGCGCGACCGCCGCGCCGACGATGACGATGAGTTGTGCGTCGCTCATGTGCCGCCCTCGACCTCCGTCCCGGCGTCCGTTCAGCTAGCTTCGTGCCACGCTCACTATTCCCTGCCGGCGCGGTACAATCGCGCCCGTGATCGAGCCCTCGGAGATCGAGCGCGTCGTCGCCGAGCTCGGGGCCGCGCCGTACCGGGCCCGGCAGGTGTACCGTGCGCTCACGCAGGGCCTCGTCGCCGGCTTCGACGAGATGACCGACCTGCCGTTGTCGCTGCGCCGCGAGCTCGCCGCCCGGCTGTCGGCGGGGTCGCTCGACCCCGTCGATCACTGGCGCTCGCCGCGGGGCGACACCGAGAAGACGCTCTTCGCCACGCGCGACGGGCATGGGGTCGAGGCGGTGCTCCTGCGCTACCCGCGACGGGCCACCGTGTGCGTGTCGTCGCAGGTCGGGTGCGCCGTCGGCTGCCCCTTCTGCTCTTCGGGTCGGCTCGGGTTCACCCGCGACCTCGGCGCGGAGGAGATGGTCGACCAGGTGCTGCACTGGGCGAGGCTCCTCCGCGCCGAGGGGCGACGCGTCACCAACGTCGTCTTCATGGGCATGGGTGAGCCGCTGCTCAACGCCGCCGAGACGCTGCGCGCCTGCCGCCTCCTGAACGATCCGGAGGGCTTCGCCCTCGCGGCTCGCTCCCTGTCGGTGTCGACGGTGGGGGTGGTGCCGGGCATCGAGCGGCTGACCCGCGAGGCGCCGCAGGTGAACCTCGCGGTGAGCCTCCACGCCGCGACCGACGAGTTGCGCGACCGGCTGGTGCCGCTGAACCGGAGGTTCGGGCTCGACGCCGTGTTCGCCGCCTGCGCCGGCCACGTGCGCGCCACGCGGCGCAAGCTGTTCTTCGAGTGGGTGGTGCTCCCGGGCGTCAACGACGGCGACGAGCAGGTCGCCGCCGCCGCCGCCCGTCTGCGCCGTCCTCTCTACCACCTCAACCTGATCCCGTTCAACGAGGCGGGCGGCGGGTTCAGGGCGCCGACCGCGGCCAAGGTCGAGGACCTGCGGCGGCGTTTCACGGAGGCCGGCGTCAGCTGCACCGTGCGCCGCTCGCCCGGCGGCGAGATCGAGGCCGCCTGCGGCCAGCTCGCCCTGCGGCGCCTCGAGCGCTGAGCTGCGGGCCGGGGGCCGGGAGGGCCGCCGGGCCGCCGACGCGCTCAGTCCCCGTCCAGCGAGGCGTCGAGGATCTTCTTCTCGTCGTCCGCCCGGGAGCGGTAGAGCTGGCGGGCGTCCTTGAGGCGCTCGTAGCTGTCGTCGAGCACGGCGCCCATCTCGCGCCAGAGGCAGACGTCCTTCTTCAGGTACCGCGCGCGGATCTTGTCGGTGCACTCGCCGGTGAGCGGACAGGCGTAGCAGACCTCCTCGACCACGACCGCGGCGGCCTTGCGTGCCCGTTCGCCCTCGTCGATGCGCCGGTAGGCGTCGAGGAGAAGCTCCTGGACGTTCCCCTGGATCGCGATCTGGAAGTGCGGCATGACCTCGGGCTCGTCGTAGAGGAAGACGCCGTGGCGCCAGTGCGCGAGCTCGAACACCTGGTCCATGGTCTGTCTGGCCATGATGTCGCGGATGGACGCCTCGTCGGTGAGGCCGCGCTCGATGAGCCGCTGGCCGAGTGGTTTGGCCCTCCGCTGGTCATGCGAGAGACCGGCGTCCTCCATGAGCGCCTCGGCGAGCTGCTGCTCGGTCAGGCAGCCGGCCCGCACCAGGCGGCTGCCCAGCTTCTCGTCGGTGATCGGCAGCGAGATGCCCTCGACCCGTCCGCCGACCAGATAGATGAAGCCGTACTCCTCGAAGTCGCGCACCTCGAGCACGCCGGTGCAGCCGACCTGCGCAAGGTACTGCAGGATCCCCGCCAGATTGAAACGCCTGATCTGTCCTTCGAGCAGCATGGTCACCACGGTCCCGGGGCCGCCTCTCCTCATTGTCGGCACGAGGCGGCCGCGGGCTTAGCAGGGTCGCTGTGGGGGCCGCGTTGACCCGCCCTCTTCGTCGCCGCTATACTCGTCGTTCTGCAGAGCGGCAAACGAGCGAGGCAGTCGTGAAGAGGACGTACCAGCCGAACACCCGCAAGCGCAAGAAGACCCACGGGTTCCGGCAGCGCATGAGCACGCGGGCGGGTCGGGCGATCATCAAGCGTCGGCGGCAGAAGGGGCGCAAGCGGCTGTCGGCCTGAAGCCCGGCCGATGACCGCCAAGCGCTCGCGCCTGTCGCGCTCCTCCGACTTCCAGCGCATCTACCGGCAAGGGAGTTCGACGGCCTCACGGTTCCTCGTGCTGTACGCCTTCAGGCGCGCCGACGGCGCGCCGGCCGAAGGTCCCCGGCTCGGGTTGTCCGTGTCGAAGAAGCTGGGCGGCGCCGTCGTGCGCAACCGCGTCAAGCGGCTGCTGCGCGAGGCCTTCGCCGTCCATGAGTCGCAGGTGTCAAGGGAGTACGACGTGGTCTTCATCGCGCGCCCGCAGGTGCTCGAGCTCGTCGCCCGCCAGCAGGAGGGCGAGAAGGGCCTCGTGACCTCGGCCGTCGGCGACCTGCTCCGGCGTGCCGGCCTGCTCGCGGAGCCGGCGTCGTGAGCAGGGTCCTCGTCGCGCTCGTGCGCGCCTACCAGATCGTACTCTCGCCGCTCCTGGGCCCGCGCTGCAAGTACTACCCGACCTGTTCCAACTACGCGATCGAGGCGGTCCGCGTGCACGGCGCGCTGCGCGGCAGCGGCCTGGCCGCCTGGCGCGTGCTGCGCTGCAACCCGCTCAGCGACGGAGGCCTCGACCCGGTCCCGCCGCGCGGTGGCCACCGGCACCCTGATCCCGGAGCGACGACGTGACCTCCCTCCCCCTGGTCCAGCAGCTCATCGAGTTCTTCCGCTGGCTGCTGGTCAACATCCACGACATGATCCCCGTCACGCTCGAGGAGGCCTCGTGGGGTCTCGCCATCATCCTGCTCACGATCCTCGTACGGCTCGTTCTCTTTCCGCTCACCTGGAAGCAGTTCAGCAGTTCCCGGGCGATGCAGTCGCTGCAGCCCAAGATCAAGGAGCTGCAGAAGAAGTACAAGGACGACCGCGCGAAGCTGCAGCAGGAGACGATGCGGCTCTACCAGGAGTACCACGTCAACCCGTTCGCCTCGTGCCTGCCCCTGCTGCTCCAGCTGCCGGTCTTCATCAGCCTGTACTACTCGATCCGCGGCACCGACTACCTCGACCAGTCGGTCACCGACGCGATCAACAACGCCAGCTTCCTCTGGATCGACAAGCTCGGCGAGCCGAACCTGTTCCTGCTGGTGATCTACGTGATCACACAGCTCATCTCGACCGAGCTCACGCTCTCGACCATGTCCGACCCGCGCCAGAAGTGGATGATGCGGGCCATGCCCTTCATCTTCGTCGTCATCCTGATCAACTTCCCGGCCGGCCTCTTCATCTACTGGATCACCACCAACCTGTGGACGATCGGGCAGCAACTGCTGATCCGTAAGCTCTCGCCGCCGCTGACGGCGCCGGTCGCGGGCAAGCCGCGCAAGCGCAGCCGCTTCATGGAGTCGATGATGGCGGCACAGGACCAGGCGGCGCGCCAGCGCGAGGAGAAGCTCGCGGCGGGCCAGTCGGGGGGTAAGTCGACCGGCGCCAAAGGCTCGGGCGGCAAGTCCCGCGCGCCGGCCGGCAAGCCCGGCGGCAAGGGCACGCCGCGCAAGGGCGGGCAGCCCGCCAAGGGCGCCGGCACGCCGAAGGGCGGCAAGAAGCGGCCGCCGGGCACGGCGGCACAGAAGAAGCAGGGTGGGCGCCAGGGCGCGCCGCCCAAGGGTGCGAAGCAGGGCGGCGGCGCGCCGTCAGGCGGCTGAACCGGCGATCGAGCGGAAGGCCCGCGTGGACGAGGACTATCTCCCCGACGAGACGCGCACGAACGACGACGCGCTCGAGTACGAGACGCGCCGAGACGACGGCCTCGACGACGACTACTCGAACGACGAGGACGACCTCGACGAGGACGGCCTCGACGACGAAGAGCCCGACGAGGACGACCTCGACGAAGAGCCCGACGAGGACGATCTCGACGAAGAGCCCGACGAGGACGATCTCGGCGACGACGAGCCCGAAGCCCTCGGCGATGCGGAGCCCGACGACGAGGGAGCCGACGAGGAGCCCGATTTCGCGACCGTGGCCGCGGCGGCGACGATCGAGGAGGCTCGCCGCACGGCCGTCGAGCAGCTGCGCAAGGTCGTCCCCTCCGTCGCCGAGGCCGACGTCGAGTTCATCGTCCTCGACGAGGGCAGCCGCGGCGGCTTCTTCGGGCGCGGCAAGACCCAGGCGCGCGTCGAGGCCCGTCTGCGACCCGCGACGAGCGCGGCGCCGGCGCCCGCCGAGGGCGACGACGGCGAGGAGGCGGCCGAGCGGCTGCGCGCCTTCCTCGAACGGACGCTCGAGCTGATGGGCATCGCGGCGGCCGTCGAGGTCGCGCCCACGGCAGACGGGGTGCGCGCCGACGTGAGCGGTGACGATCTCGGCCTGCTCATCGGCCGTCACGGGTCCACGATCGACGCGCTGCAGTACGTCGCCGCGATCGTCGTCAACGGCGACCGCCGGCAGCGCCGGCAGGTCGTGGTCGACGCCGAGGGGTACCGCGTGCGCCGCGAGAGCATCCTCCGGGCGCTCGCCGAGCGCACCGCCCAGCGCGCGGCGCGCGACAACACGCCGATCGCGCTCAAGCCGATGTCGGCGGCCGAGCGCAAGGTCATCCATCTGTACCTCAAGGACCACCCCCGGGTGGAGACCGCGTCCGAGGGCAACGAGCCCTTCCGCGCGGTGGTCGTCTCCCCTCGCCGCAGAGTCTGACGGGGCACCCCGTCGCGCCGGTCGCCGCCCCGCCGGCAGGCGTTCACACGGCCCGGGCGAAGAGGAGCCTCGGGAGGTCGCCGTCACGGCTCAAGTGGGCCGCCGGCGGGGACGATAGAGTCATGGGCCGGTCGCCGGCGGAGGCTCGCAGGCGGACCACGGACACGCAGACACCTCTGAGAGAGGGAGGAGAGAGCATGCATCGCACGAGACTCACCGTCCTGCTGGCGGCGCTCATCGCGCTGGCCGCGCTCTTCGCCGTCGCGACGGGCTGCGGTGACGACGGCGAGGAGCCCCAGGCGTCGCCGGTCCCCGAGCTGACCGCGGAGGAGATCGTCGCCCAGAGCGAGCAGGCGATGCAGGACATCACCAGCGCGTCGTTCAGCATCGACCTCTCCGCGAAGCTCGACGGCGATCCCGCGGAGGTCACCGACCCCACGGCGCAGCAGCTGATGGAGTCGCCGCTGACGATGAAGGCGAGCGGCGCGAGCAGCGACGACCCCGTCGCCGCCGACCTCTCGATGACCTTCGGTCTGATGGGTCAGACCATCGCCATGGAGATGCGGGCCAAGGACGACGCGGCGTGGGTCGGCTACCAGGACCAGTGGTACGAGGTCCCGCCGGAGGACTCCGAGAACGCGACCGGGCAGCTCTCCGAGGGTGCGCTGCCCACGGATCAGCTCAAGGAGATGGGCCTGGACCCGAACGACTGGGACCTCGCCTGGGAGCTCGTGGGCACCGAGGACCTCGAAGGGACGCAGGTGTACCACGTGAAGGGCACGGCCGACGCGGCCAAGTTCGCCGAGAGCCTGATGAAGGCGCTCGAAGACCCGGGCCTCGCCGACACGCTGGGCGCGGACACGGCGGAGCAGCTGCAGGGCACGACGGAGCAGAGCAAGAAGGAGCTCGAGCAGCTCCAGAAGGCTCTCGAGAGCGTGAGCGTCGACGTCTGGTACGAGGTCGACACGTTCTACCTGCGCAAGGCCGACGGCAAGGCGAGCTTCGACATGACCGGTGTCGAGGACGCCGGCGGCGTGACCGCCATGGACCTCGCCATGCTGCTCAAGCTCGACGGCTTCAACGAGCCGGTCGAGGTGGAGGCGCCGAAGGACGCGCAGCCGCTCGACAAGCTGATGGAGAGCATGTTCGGCGGGATGTCGCTCGACGGCATCGAGCTCTGACCGTCGCCCTGACGCCGGCACGGCGTCGCAAAACGGCAGAGGGGGCCGGCGCCACTGGCGCCGGCCCCCTCTGCCTTCTCAGCCCGTCTGGCGCGGCGGGCGCCCGCGTCACCAGTTGAAGTCGCGTGCCTGCGTCTCCTCCCAGGAGGGCTTCTCGTCGTCGGTGCGCTGCCCCAGGAGAGATTGCGAGACGATCTCGGGGGGCCGCTCCGCAGCGTCGCGCGGCGTGCGTGGGCCGGCCGGCGCCTCTTCGTCGGCCGGCGGCGCCGCCTCGCGACCGCGCGCGGCCCTGCTGATCTGCGCCGGCGCGAGCTGGACGGTGCCGTCGGCGCGCACGGCCGCGTTGGGCTGCAGGTCGGGACGATCCTCGTAGCCGCGCTCCTCGAGCCGCACGCTGCCGGCGCCCTCGATATCGACCGCGAAGCGGTACCAGCCCAGCGACCACAGGAAGGTCACGGTCGCCTTCTGCCCGTCGAACCCGACGTGCACTTGCGGGACGCCGAGATCGGCGCTCGTGTCGGCGACCTTCTTCGGCACCGGGCTGACGTTGAGGATGTCGACGCCGCGCTGCAGGAGTGTGAGCGACGACACGCCCTCGTCGGGTTCGGCGATCGGGGCGGCCGTCGTGTCGCCGTCCTCGGGCCCGTACGCGGCCGGCTCAGCCGCGATCCCGGCGGCCGCCTCGCCGGGAGCCGGCATGGACGCCGTGTCCTCGCCGGCCTCGGCGGCCGGCTCGGCCGCGACCTCGGGGGCCGCCCACGGCGTCTCGCTCGCGGCCGCCACGGCGGCCGCCTCGTCGTACGGAAGCTCGGCGCCCGCCACGGCGGCCGCCTCGTCGTAGGGCAGCTCGGCGGCCGGCTCGGCGGCCGGCACGTGCTCGCCGGTGACTTCGTCCTCGGAGTCTTCTTCGGTGCCCGCGGCGGCCTCGACCTGCGCCTGCAGCAGGGCGAGCTGCCCGGCGAGCTCCTGGCGCTCGGCCTCGCTGCGCGCGAGGCGCGCCTCGAGGTGCTCGATCTGGGCGTCCTTCTCTTTGAGCGCACGCCAGAACGTGTCGCTGTCGCTGCGCTCCTTCTCGTCGGCGTCAGACGGCGGCGAGCCCTTGAAGACGTGGGCCTCGGCCCCGTCCATCGAGGGCGTGCCGCAGAGCGAGCAGATGAGGCGCTCGTTGCCGTCCTCGTCGACGACGCGGTGCGTCAGCTCACCGGCCAGCAGCGACCGGCCGCACTCCGAGCAGACGGAGCCGGAGGTGTCGCGCTTGCCGCGTCCGAAGAGTCCCAAACGTCATCACTCCTCACGTTGGGCAGCCCGGAAAGGGCCGGGGGAGGGCCTGTCAGGACTGCCCATGATAGCACGCGCTCAGAGGTCGTCGTCCTCGTCCTCCGGCATGGTGTCGTACTGGGCGAGGACGTCGCGGGCGCGCTCGGCGTCGGACTCGCGGACCAGCACCTGGAACGGAGAGACCGACGGCGTCGGGAGGGCGTCCTCGCGCCCGCTGCCGCTGACCACCGCCTCGATGCCGGCCTGCTCGAGGACGCCGACGATGACGTTGGCAAGGCCGGTGTCGTTCACGCTCGTCACTGGGACCAGTTCCATCGCGTCACCTCGCAGTCCGGCGTGGCGGTGGCGCCGTGCGGCGCACCTCGAGTATACCCGGCGCCGGACGGCGGTTGGACGGCGCGGCGCGCGCCCGCGTCGTCGCTCACGCGTCGTTCTGGAGACCGCGCAGCAGCTCGACGTTGCGCAGGTCGGGGCCGTCGCCGTCGAGGCCCGGTACCTCGAGGACGCCGGGGAGATCGGCGAAGGCCGGATGGTTGACGATCTCGCGGAAGGCGTCGAGGCCCAGCTCGCCCTCGCCGATGTTGGCGTGCCGGTCGCGGTTCGAGCCGAGGGGCGTCTTGGAGTCGTTGACGTGCAGGAGCTCGAGGCGCTCGAGGCCGCATGCCTCGTCGAGCGCCTCGAGCGCCCGGTCGATCCCGTCGCGCGTGCGCAGGTCGAAGCCGGCGGCGAAGAGGTGGCAGGTGTCGAGGCAGAGGCCGATGCGCGGGTCGCCGCCCACCGAGTCGATCATCGCGCCGAGCTCGCGGAAGTCGACACCCATCGTGCCGCCGGCCCCGGCGGTGTCCTCGAGCAGCACACGCACCGGCGAGTCGCCGACCTCCTCGAGGACCTCGCCCAGCGCGTGCCGGACCCGGGCGAGGCCGGCCTCGAAGCCGGCGCCCTGATGCGAGCCGATGTGGGTCACGATGGAGTCCGCGCCGAGCTGCTCGGCCGCCCGCGCGGCGCCGACGAGGGCGGCGACCGACTTCTCGTAGAACTCGTCGTTGGTCGTCGCCAGGTTGATCAGGTAGATCGTGTGGATGACGGCATAGCGTATCGGGGACGCGGCGCGAGCCTCGCGAAAGCGCGCCGCGTCCTTCTCCTTGTAGACCATGGGCGCCCACGTGCGCGGGCTGCCGGCGAAGAACTGGATGGCCTCGCAGCCCAGCTCCACGCCGTTGTCGACGGCCTTCCAGACCCCGCCGGAAGCCTTCACGTGGGCGCCGATGTACATGCCGTCCTCCTCTCGCGTCAGACCAGGTCGCGGGGCACGCTCCACTCCCAGGTTCGGGCGAAGACCTCGCGCTCGCCGGCGCCGGGCTCGGGCGTCGCCGATGGGGCGACCGCCGGCGTCTGGGCGCTGGGCGTCGGCACGGCCGGGTCACCCGTGATCCGCGCGGCCGCATCGCCGGCGATCCGCGCGGCCGCATCGCCGGTGGCCCCCGCGCTCGCCGCGCCCGTGCCGGCCTCGCGCACCGAGACCTCGTCCCTCACGTGGAAGCGCTCCGCGTCACAGCTCATCTCCCCCCGGGTGACGATGCGGAAGCGTCCCTGGGGGCCGCGGTCCAGCTCGGAGTCGATCGCCACGGCGACCCTGGCGCTGAGCGGGTCGCCCTCGCGGATCGAGTAGCTGACCTCGTTGCGCTCCTCGCTCCTCCACCCGTTGGGCTGTTCGACCACGCCGCCGTCGAAGTAGGTGAAGGTCCAGGTGAGGCTGTCCTCGCCGAGGTCGCGGGTGTAGCGGCGGCCGCCGGGGCCGCCGCCGAGCTTGCGCTCGCCGAGGCCGACGGCGACCTCCGGCGGCCCGAACTCGCGCAGTCCGGCGTCCGCGGCGCGCGGCGGCCGCACCGGCAACTCGAGGAGCGAACCACCGGTCGCGACCTCCAGGGTGACGGGCTCCGGTGAGGGCCAGGCCCACGGCCAGTACGTGGGCGAGAGGGCGAGACGAAGGCGGTGGCCGGCGGGAAAGGCGTGGGCGACGGCGTCCAGCCGGATCGTGGCTTCGTGTTCCCGGCCCGGTTCGAGCGCCCCCGGCTCCGCGTGACCGCCGCGGTGCGCGAGGTTGAAGACCTGCTGGGCGACGACACGCGAGACGCCGTCGGGGGCGACGTCGGCGAGGCGGGCGGCCACGAGCGCGCGCGGCCGGTCGCTCACGAAGCGCAGCCGCACCACGGGGTGGCCGAGGATCTCGAGGCGCTCGCCGAGCGGGGCCGACGTGAAGACCAGCGACTGTCCCTCGGCGGCCCGCTGGTCGGGCGCCCAGTCGGCCGGCTGCCCCTCGGCACACCAGGCGCCGGCGTCGCTGCCGCAGAGCTGCGCGCCGCGGAGGCGCAGCCGGCCGCGGTCGTCGGCGCCGTTGGCCGCGGCGGCCTCCGCGTCCGGCGCCGCCGCGTCCGCCGCCGCCGCGCCGGGCGCCGCACGTGCGCCGCTCTCCGCGGACTGCTCGTGGCCGTCCGCCGCCGCCTCGCCGGTCCTCCCCTCCGCCGCGTTCGCGGCGCCTGCCCTCGCGGCTCCGCGCAGCACTCCGTCGGCGCCGAGCCGCAGCAGTCGCGGCGCGATCCGCGGCGACGGCCACTCCTCCTCGGCCACCCAGCGCCCCGGCTGGTGCTCCAGCAGCGGACGCGGCGGCACGTAGTCCTCCATCCAGACGCGCAGCATGGGCTCGTCCATGATCCCGGTGTCGATGCCCTTGAGCCAGTGGTCCCACCAGCGCAAGGCCTCCTGCAGGTAGCCGATCTCGGGCGTGGGGATGGACTCCATGGGCCAGGTGTGCGGCCAGGGGCCGATGAGGCCCTTGCGCGGCCCTCTCAGTCCCTCGAGCAAGCGGAGCACGGCGTTGGTGTAGCCGTCGATCCAGCCGCCGATGGCGTAGACCGGCACCTCCACGGCGTCGTAGTCCTCGCAGACCGAGCCGTGCCGCCAGTAGTCGTCGCGCCGCTGGTGGGCGAGCCAGTGGTGCACCCAGGGCTCGTTGTGCTCGAGGCGCTCCTCCCAGAGCTCGCGCCAGCGGTCGCCCACGGCGGCCGCGTTGGGCGGCTGGCACTGCCAGTTCAGCATGCAGCAGCTCCAGTGCAGCATGTCGGTCGCGAGGACGCAGCCGCCCTTGTAGTGCACGTCGTCGGCGTAGCGGTCGTCGGTCGACATCGCCGTGATGATCGCCTTCAGGGCCGGCGGACGAAGGGCGGCGAGCTGCAGGCTGTTGAAGCCTCCCCAGGAGATGCCGGTCATGCCCACGTTGCCGTCGCACCACGGTTGTCGCGCGACCCAGTCGATGACCTCGAGCAGGTCGCGCTGCTCCTGTGGGGCGTACTCGTCGGCGAGCAGGCCCTCGGACTCCCCGGCGCCGCGCAGGTCGACCCGCACGCCGGCGTAGCCGTAGCCGGCGAGGTACCGGTAGATGGGGGCGTCGCGCCCGGCGGTGCCGTCGCTGATGCGGTACGGCACCGCCTCGAGGATCGCTGGGACGGGTGCCGACGCGGCGCCGCGCGGCAACCAGACGCGGGCCATGAGCCGCATGCCGTCGGGCATCGGCACGGGGACGTACTCGAGCAGGTCGACCTCGTGCGGGAACTCGGTGCGGACCGCCGGCATGGGCGCCTCCAGGACGGGTCGACAGGTCGTGCTCTCGAGTCTATCGGCGGCCGCCGAGGGCGGGCAACGGGGCTGTGATAGGGTGGCACGCGCGGCCGGCGCGCGCCGGCCGCGCGATCGCGAACGACGCAAGGAGTCACCCCCACGTGAGCGGCATCTTCGGCTTCGCCGGACCACCGGACCACGGGCTGCTCGCCCGCATGGCGGCGGCCCTGCGGCACCGCGGTCCGGACGGCGGCGGCGCCCTCGAGCGCGAGCCCGTCAGCCTCGGCCACCGCCTGCTCGCGGCCGGCGAGCCCTCCGCCGCTCCCCAGCCGCTCTCCAACGAGGACGGGACGGTGTGGGTCGTCCTCGACGGCGAGATCTGCGACGGCGCCGAGTTGCGCGCCGAGCTCGAGGGGCTCGGCCACGTGTTCGCCACACGGTGCGAGGCGGAGCTCGTCGTCCACGCCTACGAGCAGTGGGGCGACGACTGCGCGGCTCGTTTCAACGGCGCGTGGGCGTACGCGATCGCCGACATGCGAGATGGCGGCGGGCGTCTCGTGCTCTGTCGGGACCACCTCGGCGTCAAGCCGCTCTACTACACGCGGCCGCCCTCCGGCCGGCTGCTCTTCGCCAGCGAGATCAAGGCTCTGCTGCAAGACCCGGACGTGGTCGCGCGGCCCGACGAGCAGGTCGTCGCCGAGTACCTGCTGCGCGGGTTCTACGACCATCGCCCGGAGACGTTCTTCGCCGGTGTGTACCGCGTGCCGCCGGCGAGCACGATCGGCGTCGACCTCGGCGGCGAGGCGGCCGGGGGCGCGGGCGGCGAGGCGGTCGCCGCATGCCTGCCCGCGACCGCCTACTGGCGGCCGCGGCTCTCGGCGGAGGGCGACCCGGACCCGGCGCTCTTCCGCCGCCTGCTGCGCGAGGCGGTCGAGCGCCGCCTGCCCGCCGGCGGGCGGGTCGGCGTGGTCCTCGCCGGCGGCATCGACGCCGCCGCAATCGCGGCGTTGGCGGGCGAACTGTCCAAAGAGGGCGCGCCCGCCGCCGCCTCGCTCGGCGAGCGGCTCGAGGGGTTCTCGGCGCTCGCCGACGGCGCCCCCGCGGAGCAGGCCGCTCTCGTCGACCTCGCGGCCGAGGCCACCGGGGCGTCCGACACGCGCGTCGGCCCGACCTCGGCGGAGTTCTTCGCCGAGCTGCGCGACTTCGTGTGGCAGCAGGAGGAACCGATCGGCTCCCTCGCCCCGTACCTGCGCTGGGTGCTGGCGCGGGCCGCGCGCGAGCGCGTCGGGATCCTGCTCGCCGGCAAGGGCGGCGACGAGCTCCTCGCGGGCGACTCCGCCCATCACCTCGCCTACCTGCGGGAGCTGCGCCGCGAGGGCCGGCGTGCCGAGTTGCGCCGCGAGTCCTCCGCGGCACGCGGGGTGCTCGCCGGCGCCGCGCGCCGCCGCACGAAGCTCGGCCGGCGGTCGTTCGACATCGCCGCCGTGCTGCGCCCCGAGTACCTGTCTCGCGTGACCGACCGCGGCGACCCGCGCTCGCGCGACGACCTCAAGCTCCTCCTGCTCCAGGACCTCGTGCAGTACCGGCTGCCCGGGCGCCTGCGCGAGGAGGACCGCAGCGCGGCGGCCTTCTCCCTCGAGTCCCGCCTCGCGTACCTCGACCGACGGCTCGTCGAGCACGTGCTCGCGCTGCCGTCCGGCGCCCTGGTGCGCGACGGCCGGGGGCGCCGGATCCTGCGCGACGCGCTCGGCGGCACGCTCCCCGACGCCCTGCGCCTCCACCGGCGAACGGCGGGGGAGGCGAGCCCCGAGCTGCGCTGGCTCCGGGCCCGGCGAGCGCAGTTCACGGGGCTCTGTCAGTCGCCGGCCTTCGCGTCGCGCCCGTTCTGGCAGGGCGACCGCGTGGTCGAGGCCTTCCGGCGCTGGTGCGAGGGCAAGCTCGACGAGACGGCCTTCTTCTGGCGGGCGATCGGCGTCGAGCTGTGGCTGCGCGAGTTCTGCGACCGCAGCGTCGTCCTCGACGACGTGGACGAGGCGGCGGCACTGGCGGCCAAGCTGCCGCCGCCGCCCGACCCGGGGTCAGGAGCCGCTCGTCGCGGCGCCGTCCCGCAGCCGGCCGACGAGCTCGCTCCGAGCCTTCTCGGCGAGGCCGGCCGCTCCGAGGGCGAGCGCGTCCTCGGAGCGTACGCCCCCAACGCGACGAAGCACCTCTTCGCCTGCGTCGGCGGCCGTGTGTACGCGCGGCTCCCGGTCAGGACCGACCTCGTCGGGCGTGGCGACGACCTCGGCGACCTCTTCCTTCGGCAGGTGCTGCCGCACGTGCGGCCGGGCGACCTCGTGGCGATCGCCGAGAAGCCGGTCGCCGCGAGCCAGGGACGCTCGTACGCGCTCGACGAGATCCACCCGGGGCGGCTGGCGCGGATGCTCAGCCGCGCGGTGACCCGCACGCCGCACGGCATCGGCCTGGGCATCCCCGAGACCATGCAGCTCGCGATCGACGAGGCCGGCGCGCCGCGGATCCTCGCCGCGACGGCCGCCGCGGCCGCCGGGCGCGTCGTGGGCAGGCGCGGCTGGTTCTACGCGGTCGCCGGGCCGACGGTCGAGGCGATCGACGGGCCGACGCCCTACACGCTGCCGCCGCACAACACGCACGCGAAGCTCGGCCCCGCCGAGCCCGACGCGGTCGCCGAGCGCCTCGCCGGCGTGCTGCGCGACGGCCTGCGTACCGAGGACGACGCGCCGGCCTCGAGTCCGGTGCACGTCGCCGTGGTCGACGTCAGCGACCTCGACGCCCGCGTGCTCGGCGCCTCGGCCGGCGCCGACAGCGCGCTCGTGCGCCGGCTGATGCTCGACAACCCGCTGGGCCAGGGGCACGAGCAGACCCCGGTCTGCGTGCTGCGCGACCTCGGCCCATTCTCGCCGACGCCGGCCTGAGCCGGCCGTCGCCCCTGCCCACATCCCCCGCTCCGGGGGTAGAGTTGACGGCGCGCGACGCCGTCCGGACAGGCGTCACGCAGTCCGGACCGGCGCGACGCCGCCCCGGCGGGCGAGTCGAGAGGAGGGGCCGATGGCGGGTGAGAAGACGGTCGTGGTCGCGGGTGACGTCACCATCGACTGGCAGATCCTGTTGCCGGAGGGGCGGGGCGGGTCGGACCTGGACCCTCTGTGGGCGTGGACGGAGCTCCGCGAGACGCAGCTGGCCGCCGCCGCCGGCGGGAGCGCCATCCTGGGCGAGGTCGTAGCGGCGGCGGTGGCCGACCGCGATCCGTCGGTGCAGGTCGTCGTCCCCTCGGTGCCCGCCGAGGCGCTCGCCCGCCCCGATCTCGGCGAGTTCGTGCGGCTCGTCGCCAGCTGGGCCGCGCTCGCGGGACCGCGTGGCGGCGGCCCGCCGGCGTGGCGCATCACCGAGTTCCTGGGCCGTGGCGAGGCGACGGAGCCGCGGAGTGCCGGGCCGGAGGCCGACGCCGAGGCCGACGTGCTGGTCGTCGGCGACCTCGGCCTCGGTCTCCGCGACGACGCCACGCTCTGGCCGAAGGCGCTCCGCGACGGCCGTCCGCCGCGACACGTCTTCGTGCAGCACACGGCGCCGCTGGCCCGCGGTCCGCTCTGGGAGCGCCTCGTCGAGCGCTGCGCCGACGTGCTCACGGTGGTCGTCCTCACCGAAGACCTGCGCAAGGACTCCCGGCCGGTCGGCTACCCCCTCTCGTGGGAGCAGCTCTACCGTGACGTCGTGAGAGCCGTGGAGGGGAGCGGTCTGCGCGCGGTCAGGCGCGTCGTCGTGCCGGTCGGGCTCTCGGGCGCCGTGCTCGTCGAGCGCGGCGCCCCGTCACGCCTGCTCTTCTCACCGCGGACGCTCGAGGGCGACGAGCGCGCGACGCAACCCGGCGCCGTGGTCGGCTACGCCATGTGCATCGTCGCGGCGCTCGCCGCTGAGGCGGTGACCGGGGCGGCCGACGAGGCCGGCGTCGCCGACGCCGTCCGCGCCGGTCTCGCGGCGGCGCAGGCGTTGCACGCCGGCGGCTACGACCTCGTCCGCGACGACGGGCGGCTGCGTCTGCTCTTCCCGGTCGAGCGGGTCCGGCGCGAGCTGCGCGAGCCTTCCGTGACCTTCCCTTCGGTCGCCGTCGACTTCTCGAGCGGCGAGGACCACCGCATCCTCACCGAGGTCGTCGGCGATGCCGACCTCCAGGCCATGGCCGAGACGGCGGCGCTGCGCGGCCCGGCCGGCCTCGAGGCGGCCGTCCCCGTGGAGACGGTCGGGGCCTGGTCGTCGGTCGACCGCGACGAGATCGAGAGCATGCGCGCCGTGCGCGGCATCGTCGCGGAGTACGTGCGCCAGTGGCGCGCCGGGGCTCGCGTGGAGCGGCCCCTCTCGGTCGCCGTCTTCGGGCCGCCCGGCGCGGGCAAGTCCTTCGCCGTGAAGCAGCTGGCCCGCGTGCTGCTGCCGGGTCTCATGGAGGAGCTCGAGTTCAACCTCTCGCAGTTCCACGACGAGAGCGAGCTCGGGCCGGCCCTCCACCGGGTCCGGGACGCCGTCCTCCACCAGTACCTGCCGCTCGTCTTCTGGGATGAGTTCGACACGGCGCTCCAGGGCGCTCCTCTGGGCTGACTGCGGCACTTCCTCGCGCCGATGCAGGACGGCGCCTTCCTCGAGCAGGGCGCCTTCCACCCGATCGGGCCGGCGATCTTCGTCTTCGCCGGCGGCACGTCGGCCACGCTCGAGGAGTTCGTCGCCGCCGGCGACGAGGCGCTCGCGCGGCAGGCGAAGAAGCCCGACTTCCTGAGTCGCCTGCGCGCCTACGTGAACGTCTACGGCCCGAACCCGCAGGGCGCGGGCGACGTCGCCTACGTGCTGCGCCGCGCCCTGCTCCTGCGCTCCCTGCTGCAGCGCAAGGCGCCGCAGATCGTCGAGGGCGAGCTGCTGCGCATCGACCCCGGGGTGCTGCGCGCCTTCCTCAGGGCCGACGCGTACACGCACGGGGCGCGCTCGATGGAGGCGATCATCGACATGAGCGCGCTGGCCGGGAAGTCCGGGTTCGAGCGCGCCAGCCTGCCGCCGGCCAACCAGCTGGCGCTGCACGTCGACGCGGCGCGGTTCCTCGCCCTCGTCTACGGCGCCCCCGACTGAGGGCGCCGGAGCGGCGACAGCGGCGGAGGCCGGGGGGAGACGGCGGGGGCCGGGCGGATGCCCGGCCCCCGCCGTCCTTCGTTTCGCGACCTGCCCCGGCTGGCGCCGGCGGCCGGCCGCTCAGGACTCACTCAGGCGGCAGCTCGCCGAAGGTGATCCTGACGTCGATGCCCTCCCTGGCGTTCTTGGCCCGCCAGAAGAAGTACCACGCGATGCCCGCGGCCCACGCCGAGCCGAAGACGATCAGGTACTTGCCCGTGACCTCTCGCGAGGTCGGGTCGATGAACGAGAAGTACAGCATCGTGAGGATGAAGATCAGGTAGAGGACCCCGCCGATGGTGACCAGCGGGATACCGGCCAGCTTCCAGGTCTTGTACGGCGACGCCTCCCAGATGTGACGCACGTTCTTGCGGTACGGGAAGAGCACCGCCGAGATCCCGGTGATCAGGAAGATGGAGATGAACTGCATGCCCCCGCCGACGAGACCGGCGAGCTGGTTCGACAGCCACAACACCAGCACGATGAGGCCGATCGCGAACCCGAGCATGGCGACGGTCAGGTTCTTGATCGGCGAGGCGTGCGTCGGGCTCACGTCGGTGAACCACTTGGGACCCATTCGGTCGAGGCCCCAGGCGAGGAAGGCGCGCGCGATCACCAGCAGGGCGATCGTGATCTCCAGCCAGATGACGGCGATGAAGGCGAGGGCGATTGCCCAGGCCACCACCCAGCTCTGGCCGCTCGCGATCCAGGTCAGCGTCAGGTAGTCGGGGTTGTACGGGGCCGTGTAGCCCTCGACCCCGGCCCCGAAGCTGGCCTGTGCGGTCGCGCTGAGGAAGTTGAAGTCGACGATGCGGTAGAGCCCGACGACGGTGAGGAAGCCGAGCACGATCGGCGTCCACACGGCGAGGACGTTGCCCGTGAGCAGGGCCTTGTCGGGCCGCTTCACCTCGCCGCTGAGGTAGGCGATCACGTAGTTGTAGACGAAGAGCGCGTAGACGCCGCTGAAGGCGCCCAGCGTGTGGTGCCAGTTCCACGTGTTCGGCAGCCCGGCGGCGGCGATGAACGCGTTGTAGTCGAGCGAGCCGTACTCGGCGGCGATCGCGTTCCACTTGTCGATGAACTCGGTCTTGCTCGTCATGAACAGCGCGACGATGAGCACGATCGGGCCGCCGATGGCGGGGATCAGCATGATCTTCTGGATCAGGGCGTAGCTCTTCATGCTGAAGGCCACCGAGAGGTAGCCGACGATGATGGCGATGAGGCCGAGCACGACGAGGCCGGTGTTGGTGCCGGCCCACTCGCTGAAGCTGTCCCACCCCATCTGCTGCCCGAGGAGCTGCAGCGCGGGCACGCCGAGCCAGGTGGCGATGTACCAGTTCCAGTAGAAGACGGCGACGACGTTGGTGAAGACGCCGCCCAGCGCGATGGCCGGGTGGAGGATACGGGAGTTGTACACGTACTCGCCGCCGGCGCGCGGCATCGAGCTGCTGAGGATGCCCCAGACGAGCGGCGCCCCCAGGCCGGCGGTCACGGCGCCGAGCGCGATGGCGATGAGCAGGTTGCCCTGCGGGAAGAGCGAGAGCGCGATGCCGACCATGAGCCACAAGGTGGCGATCGGCTGACAGGTCATGAGCCCGGCCCCGAACGCGTCCCACATGTCGAGGCCGCGGACGAGGCCGCTGGCCTTGCGTTGGAAGACCAGACTCTGCCCGCCGCTGGCGGTGCTTTCGGTCATACCTCCCCCTGAGCGTAGTCGTTGTGTCCGGTGCGGTTGGGGGTGGTGCGGCCCTCGAGCCCCCTCAGACCAGGCCGGCACCAGACGCGTCACGCCATACCATCACCTCCGTGGCCCCACGGACTCCGAGCGGTTTTGACCGACCGGTCAAATCGACGCCCCTATGCTTACCGGTCCCATCAGGGTTGTCAAGGTCGTGAAGCATTTTGTGCAACCTTCAGCGACGCTCAGGCGCGAAAAACGCACCGCGCGATGCAGCTCGGCGGTCTTCGCCACGCGCCCCGTCGGGGCGCGCGTGCCGTGCCGCCGCGGCGCCGTCGCTCGGTGCGTCGGCCTCCCCGCACCTCCTTCCGGGCACGACGAGCGGCGCCGCCCACGACGCCAAACGTTTTGCGGACCATCGACCCCGGAGAGATGAAAGCCTGAAAGGAAGGTGAGAGACATGGCACATTGCGAAGAGATCCGCCGCTCCATCGAGGTCGACGTTCCCCCCGAGGTCGCCGACGAGGAGTGGACCCAGTTCATCTTCTACACGCTCTACATGCCGCAGGAGAAACCCAGCGCGCGCGAGGCCGAGCCCGAGGAGGGCTTCGTCCGTCTCGAGAGCGCCGACGGCCAGAGGACGCGCGTGACGGTCGACCTCAACTACTGCCCGCAGTGGGACGACGTCGACGACCAGAAGGAGCTGACCGACGCGCAGCAGCACCTGGACTGGGTGCTCGGCCGCTACAAGACGTTCGTGGAGCGCCGGCGCGCGGCCTGAGGGCGCCGCTCGAGGCGCACACACCGGCACGAAGAACGACCCCGGCGGCTTGAGGGGGCGCCGGGGTCGTGTGCGCGAGCGGTACAGGTCGCGCTCGCGCGGAGTCACTCCTTGACGACGCGGATGGTCACGTCCTTGGGCAGCGCGAGCCCCGCCTCGACCTCGATGGCCTTGAGGATGCCCGAGGGCACAGGGCAGGCGGCGTGCGCGCAGTACTCGCGCGCCTTCTCGAGGGTGAGCGGCTCCTGGCCGCGGAAGCTGATCTCGCGGAACGGCTCGACCTCGGTGAGCGCCGCGGCGAGCTTCGCGATGTGGTCGCAGTCGGTCTCGATATCGATGCGCACCACGGCTCCGTCGGCCTTGGCGCGCACGGTCGTCGTGAGCCCGCAGATGCCGGCCTCGATCTCGGCTGTGGCCATGTCGTCTCTCCTCGGTCGCGACAGCGGTGAGGCTCAGCATACCCGGCGACGGGCAAATCGAGGCGGCTCGCCGCGGGACGCCGTCGGGACCTCGTCAACCCTCATGCAAAGGATGAGGCGCTGAACGGCCTACTAATGTTGTCACGCCGCCGAGCGGGGGTAGACTGCGGTCACCTCTCGAACGAGATGGTTCGCCAGAACGAACGAGAGGCGTCCGGATGAAAGGTCCGGAAGAGCGGCCGGCCGAAAGGCTTGGCCGCTCTTTATGTGCGCGGGCGCGTTGCGCCCAGGCCCGTCCTGCCCAGGGCCGTTGTGCCGAGACCGATTCGCCCGGGCCTGCCCCCATCGGCCCGGGCCCGCCCCGCCTCGTCACCCGCCTTCGCGCGACACCGGCCGCTCCGCCTACACCGCGTCGTCGTCACTCCCGCCGGGCCACTGCGGCCACGACTCGACGTAGCGCAGCAGCGGCCAGCGTCCGAAGGCGAGCCAGGCGAGGAGGATCGCCTGGCCGACGAAGGGTACGAAGACCAGCAAGGCGGCCCACGGCGTGTAGCCGACCCGCAGGAGGATGCGGTAGAAGCAGTAGGCGATGAAGCCGTAGAACAGGAGTCCACCGAGGACGACGGGGCTCATGCGGTCACCTTTCGCCGGATGCACGATCCTGAGTCGTGTGTACCCGGTCGTCGTCCCGGACAGCGCCGGCTTCAGCGGACGGATATGAGTCACGGGATCGGCGGACGGAAGTGAGTCCCGGGATCGGCGGACGGAAGTGAGTCCCGGGATCGGCGGACGGGAGCGAGTCCCGGAATCGGCGGACGGGAGCGACCCCCGAGCTCGGTGGACGGGAGCGACCCCGGTTCAGCGCACGCGAGCGATCCCGTCGGCGGACGTGAGGAGGCGCATGAGGTCCTGGGGGTCGCGCGCGACGGCGTCGGGGGAGGCGGCCAGCAGCCTCTCCTCGGGATGCCAGCCCCAGGTGACGGCGACCGACGGCACGCCCGCCTCGCGCGCCTCGGCGATGTCGCCGACGGTGTCGCCGACGTAGCAGCAGCCGCCGGGGTGGGCGTGACGGGCGCGGGCGGCCGCCATCTTCCTCACCTTGCTCGTGTCGGTGTCGGCGCCGGCGACCTCGGTCACCCCCGTCACGCCGAGGCGGCGGAAGACGCCGTCGACGAACCACGTGTAGTTCGACGTGATGACGACCACGGTGTGCACCGCGCTGAGGTGCGCGATGGCCTCGGGCATGCCGGGCACGGCGTCCACCTGGTCGATGCGCTCGTGGAGGTCCTCCATGAGGGCCTCGTCGAGGGCGCGCGCGACGTCGGGCGCGAGCCCGGCGCGCGCCATCCCCTCGTACCAGTTGTGGTCGAGCATCGCGAGCAGCGCGTCGGGTGAGGCGAGGTGGCCGAGGCCGTTCGCCTCCAGGTACCGCACGGCCCCGGCGTACGTCGCCTCGAGCGAGTCGACGATGACGCCGTCGAAGTCGAGCATGATCAGCCGTCGCGCCATCGTCTCCGCTTCTTCCGGTGGTCGGGGGCGGAGTCACTCTACACGGCTTGGCCGGTGCGCGTCCTGGCCGCGCCGCGACCGGTCACGGACCGTGCGTCGCGGACGTCTGGGCGGCGAGACCCGTGCGGCCTCACCGTCAGGGCGTGGCTCTGCGTAGTGGTCGTCGCGCTCGCGCGGTGTCCTCAGCCCGCGAAGACAGAAGGAGCGCCGGTCACGAGACGGCCTCGAGCGTGACCTCGTGTGCCGGAGCGTCCCGGCACACCGCCCCTTTCCCGGCCGCCTTGACTTCGTACATCGCCCGGTCGGCGCCGGCGAGCAGCTGGCCGACGCTCTCGGGCGGGTCAGGGTACGTCACGCACCCCACGCTGCTCGTCACCCCGAAGCCGTCGGGCATCTTGATGTCGGAGAGCGCTTCACGCAAACGCATGCCCACCTCGCGGGCCTCGGGCCGAGCCGTCTCCGGCATGAGCACGGCGAACTCATCGCCTCCGAGCCGCGCGAGGAGGTCGGTCGAGCGCACCACACCTCGGGCCGCCGCCGCCACCGTCTTGAGGATGCTGTCCCCTTCCCGGTGTCCGTACGTGTCGTTGACGCGTTTGAAATCGTCGATGTCGAAGTAGAGGACCGAGACGCTGTGGCGATGGCGGCGGCTGCGCTCGAGCTCACGCTGCGCGGCGGCGCGGAAGGCACGCAGGTTGGCGACCTCGGTGAGAGGGTCGGTGACGGTGAGCGCCTCGAGCAGGTCGCGGTCGCGCCGCACGATGCCGAACAGCACAACGGTCGCGCAGTAGAGGAGGCTGTGCATCGCCGCTTCGGCCAGGGCCAGCGGTGCGCTCACGACGTCGAAGTCGATGCCGAAGCTCAGGCGCAGCACGACGGCCAGGGCGGCGAGCAGGAGCCCGGTGCGCGCCGAGCGCGTCAGCCAGGTCACCACCGCGATGGGTACGAGGCAGAGCTCGCCGAAGAGGAGGTCGGTGCCGGCGGCGGCATCGAGCACGGTGATGACGGCCACGATGACCACGCCGATGAGCACGTTCGCCGTGTGGCCGAGTCCCTCGATCCGCGAGACGAGCCGCCAGAGAGTGTCGGCGATGGGCTGAAGCTGCGGCTGCTCGTGCGGCAGCGGTGTGCGTGATGTCTGCAGAGAGACTCCGTTCATCGTCCCGAGGCGGCCCGCTCCCCGTCCATATCGAAATCGGCTTCGCCGACGCGAGACTTGAGGCGGGCGCCCCCCGTCATTCGTCTAGATACGAGCCTGTGTCGGCCGCGCCCCCCGCCGCGGAGCCGGGAGGCGTCAGTGCGTCACCGGCTCGCCCGTCAGCGCGAGTCGCTCGACGAGGTCTGCTCCCTTCGCACTGCCGGCGCGGGCCTGCACGGCAGTCGCGACGGCTCGCATGCGGTGGCGCAGGTCGTCGTCGGCGAGCAGCCGTTCGACGGTCTGCAGGAGCTGCTGCTCCGTCCAGTCGTAGGTGGGAAGTCGAGCCCCGAAACCGGTCTCCTCCAGGCGCTGCGCGTTGTCGTACTGGTCCCAGAACAGCGGCAGCCCGATCATCGGAAGGCCGAAGTGGAAGCCTTCGCAGACGGTGTTGTTGCCGCCGTGCGTGATCAGCAGGTCGCACTGGGGGAGGATCGAGGGCTGCGGCAGGAACTCGTCGCCGTACATGCGACGTCCAAGCCTCATCTGGTCCTTGAGCGGGCCCATCGAGACGACGACACGGTGCGGGGTCGCGTCGAGAGTGTCGATGAGGCGTTGCATGAGAGCGACGTCCATGCAGCCGAGCGACCCGAGCGAGAGGTAGATCACCCTGCCGTCTCCCGGCAGCACCTGGTCGAGGTCGAACGGCGCCTCGGTGTCGCGCACCGACGAGTCCATCCGGTGCCACGTCGTCGCCAGCGGCCGCGCCCGCGAGTAGTCCGCCGCTTCGGGATACTCGTAGAGGTCGAGCCAGGGCGACTCCCTCGCGAACTCACCGGGAGGGCACGGCGCGACGCCGACCGACGCCCTGAAGTGGTCGTGCTCCTGCAACAGGTCGGCGTGAACGCGCTCGTACTCCTCGCGGAACGCCCCCCACTGACTGCGGTCGGCGACCGGAAGGCCGGAGAGCGGCGGAGGCAGGTCCGGGTCCCGCATCTCGAGAGGATTGCACGAGACGATGCGCACCCAGGGGCACCCGGCGAGCTCGACGGCGGGGTAGCCGGTCACGTTGTCCGTCGCCACGACATCGGGGTGGATCTCGTCCCACACGGCCATGAGGCGCTCGTGGGCGTACTGCTCCGCCGCCACGAGCGTCTCCCAGATCGGCTTCGTGACCGTGGCGATCTGCTCGATCGTGGGCTTGCGGAACTCCGGCGCCGTGACGCGTATGAAGTCGGACCAGGGGTCCTCGGCCGGGTCGGGGTTCTCCTCGGGCGGCGCCGTGCGGAAGAGGCGCTCCTCGAAGCCGCGCGGCTCGAGCAGACCCGCGAACGACTCGTCGATGACGAAGACGACACGATGGCCGCGGTGCCGAAGGATGCTGCCGATCGCCGCGCAGTCGTTGGTCGGACCCCATGCACCCGGCTCGGGGAAGAAGGCGATCGTCTTGCTGGCGCTCATCGCAGCACGCTCCTCGTGTGTCGTGCCCAACGCGGCCCTGGCCTCCCGCTCGCTGCTCGGGCTTGGGCCGGCCCGGCATCTCCCGGACTGCTGGCGCAAGTCTGGTACGGCCGTCCGCGAGACGCAACGGCCCCGTCTGCCGCCACAGTCTTCATTGGGGGTCCCGTGTGGTTCTCCACGGCAGACTGGTGCGCACCGGAGTCGGCAAGCCGGGGAGTGAGGGAGAGTGGTGCCCCCAACGGAATTCGAATCCGTGCCGCCGGCTTGAAAGGCCGGTAAGCCCCTGCAAATAGGCTTGAATGGCGTCGAATAGAGCCGCTGCGGGCGTGCGTGCTGTGTGGAAAACAGGCACCACAAGAGGCACCAAGAGAACTGGGTAGGATGACCTCGCAAGGTTCAGCGCGGCGATGGACCGCGCAACGCTACGACGGCCACATCGAGCGCAGTGGGAGCCCAAGGGGAGGGAGGCCCGATGGCCGAAGCCTTCTGCGTCAGGTGTCGAAGGACCACGCGTCTACGTGACGAGCAGGTCGTCGTCACGAAGTACGGTCAGCGTCGCATCGAGGGCGTATGCGACGTATGCGGGACGCGAATGTGGGTGGCTCAACCGAGCGAGCCGCAGGGTTCGTCTCGGCTTGTCGCATGGGGCGAGGATGGCGAGGAGCGTCAGCTCCGCGATCTTTCCCTGGAAGAACTCGTCCGGCTTCGGCGTGACCCCAGCTTCGAGGACCAGGAGCCCAGCTACTGGCAGGATGTAGAGAGTGAGATCAGCGAGCGCCAGCGTGAGGCGCAGCGCGAGGCACGCCGGGAGGAGAGAAGCCGCCGAATCACTAGAGCTGTCGTTGCCGTCCTCGTGATTGCGGGCCTCGTCTTCCTCATCTCGAACTTCACTGTCAAGGAAAGGTCGGCGATGGAGGGCGACCTGCGCGACGCCTACCTCACGGGCTACTACGACGGCGCTGTCGCTGAGAGCGAGGACGGCGATGCGCTCTGGCGTATCGTTGGCTACATCGACGGGAAGGCCAGTCGCCCGATACACCTGTACCAGGTCTATGGGCGAGCCGAGTATGAGGACCCCTTCGGGGACGTCTACTATACGGAGCGCCTCGAGCCGCCAGAAGTGTGGCCGACTCCCACAGAGGACTAGACGGGCGCCGCCGAGAATCTCGACGCCGCAATCGAGCGCCTCATGGCCCAACGGCAAACACGTGCCCGCGCAGCCGTGACGCAGTAGCTTCTGGATGCCCGCCGAGCGGGATGCGGCCCCCAGGGAAGACCTGGGGGCCGTGCCCGTTGTTGGGCGCGCCGGCATTGTCACCCACGCTGCTCGCCGGCGCCCTTGCGCAGGCCGCCGGCCGCGCCTACGCTGCCCCTGGCGGCCGAGGGCGTGTTGACTCTTGTGACAACTAGCGCGGCCGCCTTCTGCTTCCGATTGTCCTAGGTCTATAGTCACCCTGTGGAGACTCCTGCACCCGCCAGGCCGTGCGCCCTTTGTGGCACTCCGTTGCCCGCGGCTCATCTCCTTCTGACCTCCGCCGGCCATGCGAGAATGGCGACCGACTCCGTGCAACGGCGAAGGGCTGTCTGTCATCCCTTCTACGACGCAGTCTCACCGCCGATTGTTGTCGTGGCGCGCGGAGCGAACGACCAGCCGTGGAGACCGGTGCGTGACCATGGATAGGACTACACCGCGCACTTGCAGTAAGTGCGGGCGAACGGAGCCGCCGTGCGGTTTCCATCGCAACCGAGCGCACAAGAACGGGTACGACAACTGGTGCGTGGACTGCCGGCACGAGAAGTACCTCGGCGAGGCGGACAGGGTCAGCGACAGGAACCGGGAGCGCTACGCTCGCAAGCGCGAGAGCGCCCTCAAGGCCGCGCGGGCCTACTACGAGAAGAATCGCGAGCGAATCCTCGCATCCCAGCGCCTGCCTTCTGCACGAGCCGCCACGAATGCTCGCGTGAAGGAGCGACGTGCTCGCATGCCCGAGTTCGATAAGGTTCGAGCTCGTCAGAGGCGGTGGACGAACCTCCGTTGGCTGTGGGAGACGAAGCAGGCGGCGGGCTGCGAGATATGTGGAGAACATGACCCCGACGTTCTCGTCCTCCACCATCTCGATCCGACCGAGAAGGACATGGAGATCAACCTAGGGAGATACACCGGCGGGATGAGCGCCGTTCAAGCGCAGACACAGGAGGAACTTGCGAAGTGCTCCATCCTCTGTGCCAACTGCCACACGAAGGTGCACCGACTCCTGTTCATCGCCGAGCACGAGGCCGATGTAGCCATCGCCGTCGAGCAATACGGCAAGGATCCCAGCAAGCTGAAGTTCTGGGGCGCAACGCTACCGCGAGAAGAACCAAGCGCCGAGTTGCGCGCGTATATGGAGAAGTACTATCCCAGCGCCATCTCAGACGAGGATCATCAGTAGAGCGCCTTCGCCCTAGCGCTGCTCACTGCCCCTCATCCGCTCGAGCAGCCGCTCACGCAGAGCGAGCGCCTGCACCTGGCCGGCGAGTTACGCGACGCCCCCGGGCTCGCAGCAGCGCGCTCCCGCTCAGCTACGCTTCGGCGCGCTCGGCGGGTAGGTGCTCTCGCGGACTTCATCCGCATGGTGCCGTAGCTCTGCCTTCAGCGTCTTGTTGTGCATCGGTACCAAGACGACGCTCACACCTTCTCGCCGTGCGAATTTCATGGCGGGGATGAAGTCCGTGTCGCCGGCAGCCAGGACGATCGCGTCAACGATGCGCTTGCTCGCCAGCCACGCGATATCCAGACCTATCCGCATGTCGACGCCCTTCTGCTTGAGGTCGAACTCGAAATCAGCGTCGGAACAAGACCTTGCGCCTTGGATCAGCTCCCTGTAGCCCTTCCTTGTCAGCCGCCACCCAGCGAAGCGGATGTCGCCCTTCCGAAAGGCTACGTGATCGGAGCATGCCAGAAGCTGATGTAGGCGACTGACCCGCTGCGACACGGCGGTTGCGCCTAGGTCGGTCTTCTTGCCCGACATCGGATTCTGCACCTTCTGCGTACACGGAGGACAGTCGTAGAAGTAGATCCTGAAGAGCTCCTCCCGGCCATCGCAAACGCAGCCTTTGGCGAACTCGAGCACGTCGTCGGCGGTCGGGTACCTCTTGCCGAGAAGTGCATACAGCCTCTTCTGGACGTACCCGCCGTCCAACATCACGGCTACCGACTTCAACCGTCCCCCCAGCGAATCGGCCCCCCAGCGGTGCACAGATGGAGCGTGCGGCTGGAGGGCCGATTATCACTATGCCGGCCTACCGGCGTTCGGATCACGATCAAATTGTCGACACGGCGCGCGCGAAAGTCAAGTGGTCCGCGCGTTTCACAGCTCCCCGAAGTGCTCGACGAGCGCCGCGCGGAGCGCGCCGGCGACCTTCTCGCAGCGCCAGGCGAGCGTCGGACGCGCCTCGCGGCCGAGGCGACTGAGAGCCCCGACGATGCGCCACGCCTCGAGGAGCGCCGCGGCGACCTGCTCGTCGGGATCGGCGAAGGTCACCGGGGCCGGCATCACCTGCGCGATCGCGGCCGCCGGCTCGAGCTCGTGCGCCGCGGCCCGCCGGCGCCGCCAGGCCGCCGAGCGGCACACCTCACTACAGAAGCGCCGGCGCGACGTCGAGTCGAGCGGGAGCGGCACGCCGCAGGCGGCGCACGTCCTCACGGGCTCGTTCCGTTCATGAGGTCTCACGGCTCCGTTCGCTTCAAATCGTCAGTTTCGGGATTTCGCGCGCATACCAGGCAGTAGGGTTTGCAGCGTTTCCCCTCTGGTGATTGCTGGCAGGGGGGAGGGGGTAGCCGTCCCGAGACAGTGCGCCGGCCCCGTGGGAGACTCTCCCGGGGCCGGCGCTGCCCTGCCGGTAGATTGACCGGCAGGGGCGGAGCGGCGGGCGTGGTGCGTACCTTTCACCAGCGTCGCTCGCTCCAGCGACGGCAGACCGACTCCGAGAAGGCCGCCGTCGCGGTAGCGCCGCTCGGCCCGCGCCCCGCAGGCCGAGCGATGCGGGCGAGAGAGTAACCGAGCGCCCGCGATCTCATGCTCAGCTATCGAGGATCCCAAGCAGGCGCCCGAAGGCCGCCGGGTTCTCGACCTGGAAGTCGCCACGCCAGGCGACGAGGAAGGCCGTCTCGTCACTGGTCAGATAGACGTCACGCGACTGGTAGATCTCGATCTCGCTGCGCACGCCGAGCATGCCCTTCGTGAAGTCCGCCATGTAGAGACTCGACGCCACGGCGCCCGAGCTCCCGCACTCTGCGGTGTCGCTCACGTTGGTCGTGCGCAGCCACGGCAGGGCGGCGATCGGCGCCGGCAGGTTGAGCGGCTGATAGGTGTCGTCGACGAGGCCGGCGAACGCGGCGAACGTCCGCGGGCTCGAGATCATCGCCGTGGGCTCGAAGTTCGCGCCCGTGACCTCCGCGTACGTCTCGAGGAGCTTCGCCGGGCCGCTGACTCCGGACGACCCGTTGGTCGGGATCGCGCCGTTCGTGTCCATCTTCACCTCGTTGACGTCGGCCATGATCTGCAGGCCGGTGGGCTCGGCGCCGGCGCCGGAGCCCTCGAGGCAGGCCCTATCGATCTCGGCCGCCATCGCGAGGGCGATCGTGCGCTCGATGACCTCAGCCGCGTTCGGCGCGTCCTCGAGCAGCTCGCGCGAGGCGCGGATGATCGCCACCAGCTTGTTGGCGGTGAACACGACAGCGCCGAAGGTCGGGTCGCTCGGCGTGATCGTGCCGGCCTCGCCGACCCAGGCGACGGAAGGATCCGCGGTCACCTTGGCGATCTCGAAGGTCTTGCCGCCCTCATCGGCGAAGGGAATCGTCCTGACGCCGGCACGGATGCACACGGACGCGGCGCGCGCGGCGTCGATCACGCGGTTGGAGAGCGGCGCCGGAACGAGGTAGCCGCCGGCGGTGCCGAGACTCTCGCCGAGAGCGCGGTACTCCTCTTCGGCCCCTTGCCACGTGCCGAGCGCCATCGCGCGGACGGCGCGGCCGAGCGACAGGCCGCTGTCGGACGCGGCGAGCTTGTCCTCCGGCGCGAGACAGCGGACCTCGCGGCCCTGGCGGTCGCGCCAAATCTCGCCGCTGCGGCTCGCCGTCTCGCCAATCGGCACGGCACGGGCCGCGGCCTCGCGCAGCTCCTGCGTCTCCTTGTCGTGCTGCTCGTCGGCGATCGTGCGCAGGGCCTCGATGGCCCCCTCGAGCCGCATCAGCTCGGCCTTGTCGTCGGCGCTCGGCGCCAGCTTGCTCGTGATCTTGCGTTGCTCTGCTTCGAGGTTCTGAACCTCTGCCATCGTTGACTCGTAGGTTCTCACGGTTCTTCACTCCTTCGGCGCACCCGCACGCGAGCGCGCAAATCGTCAGTTCAGAGGTTCGGGCGAGCCGCCCGGTCGGCGCGGCGATCCGCCACGCCCGTGTGACCTGCGGTCGTACTCGGGCGCCCCGCCCGGCCCCGCTGTGGTCCACCTCATCATCGTAGCGCCTGCGTCACACGGAACGACGACGCCTCAGGCGCGCCTCGGCGTCGTCGAGCGAGAGCAGCGCCGCGTGCTCCACCGTCAGCACCGTGCCGGCCTCGAGGTCGCCCAGGTCGTCGATGACGCGCACCAGCACGTCGCCGGCGCCGTCGACGGCGAGGAGCTCGACGATTGTACGGCCGGGCGTCGCGCAGCGCCGGCCATCGATGTCCTCGAGGACGATCGCAGCCTCGAACAGGCCGTAGTTGGGCAGCGGGTCCGTCTCGTGCGTTTCGTCACTCATCGTCGTGCTCTCGTTGGAGTCGAGGATCGGATGCAGCCGGCGGCCGGCCGGCGCGCTTGGCGCAGAGCCGGCAGGTCACCGCGAGCTCGCCGGTCACGGCGTCGACGATCAGCACGAGCCGGCGGTCACCGAAGACGCGAGCCCCGCAGAGCGGGCATCTCGAGATCCACTCGCCTCGAGGCGTGATCTCGCCGTGGTCGCGGAGCCACTCGTGGATCAGCCGCCGCGTCTCGAGGCGCCGGCGACGCTGCTCGGCCGATGGCTTGCCGGTGCTCACGGCTCGCCCTCCGCCGCCGGCGTGGACAGCTGCTCGGCCGCGCGATCGGCGGCCGCCCGCGTCGTGAACGGCAGATGAGGTCGCAGCGCCGCCAAGCGGCCGAGGGCGACCTCCGCCGCAAGTTCGCGCGCCGCCGGCCGGAGCGGGGGGCGGCCGGCGGCGACGCTGGCGGCCATGAGCTCGGCCTCGACGACGGCGAGCTCGTCGGCGCAGCGGCCGAGATCGTGCGCCGTCGCATCGAAGTCGGCGCCGAGCTCGGCCAGGCGCAGGATGAGGTCGCGGATACGGTCGTTCATCCTTCCGCCTCCGCGTCCGGCGGCGCCGTCACGAGCTCGCCGATCGCGACCGGCTCGGCGTCGCCGCGCCGCGGCGGCGACTTGCCCAGGGCGAGCAGCTCGGCGACGAGCTCGTCGCCGACGAGATCGCCGAGGTGCGTCGCGCGTTCGCGGACCGTGGTCGCGTAGGCGGCGAACTTGTCCGGCTTCGCCCTGGCGATGCGCTCGAACGCCTCGCGCTCCGTCCGCTCGAGCGCCTGCGCGCGCTCGGCGTCGGAGAGGTGCCCGAAGAGCTCGCCGGCGAGCTCGCGGATGAGCGCGAGCAGGCGCCGCGCGGCACGGTTCGCGTCGCCGCCGTCGTGCAGCGCTACGTCCGGCTCGACGCCGGCGCGGCGCAACGGTCCGCACAGCGTCACAGGGAGCTCGGGCAGCTTGGCCCCTCGTCGCGCGCGGGGCCGGCCCGCCTTCTCTTCTGCTACTCCCCGACCGTCCGGGCGCCGCAGCGCTCGCGAGTTATCCACAGGCTCCGAGCTCGCGGATGCGGTCGGTCGGTACGGTTCGGTTGGATAGGGTTCGGTACGGTTCGGTTCGGTACGTGCGCCGTCTTGTGGACGTCCGTCGGACGTCCCACGGACGTCCGATGGACGGTCGCCGGACACAGCCTGCCGCTCCGCCGCCTTCCGCTCGCGGTCACGCGCTCGGCGCTCGAGCAGCTTACCGGCGTAGTCGTGCCAGTCGTGCACCCGCAGGCCGCTGCCGTCCCGCTCGAGGAAGCCAGCGATCACGGCCGCCTCGATGAACGCCGCCGGATCGCCGTCCCAGCCGGCGCCGATCGCGATCTCCTCGCCATCCAGGCGACTCAGGTCCCCGTCCTGCGCGTACTCGAGAGCGAACCACCAGAGACAGTGCAGGTGCCCGATCGCGGCCGGCAGCGTGACTCCCAGACGGCGGGCGAGGCGCAGCGTCTTCGGGTGATGTCGCAGCGCTTGGTGCGACTCGATCCAGGCACTCATCGACGTGCCTCTCCGCTGCCGGCGGCGTACGCGGTGCCGGCTACACGGACGCGGCGGCTCCCCATCGCTGTGGTCCCGCCCCGGGCCATGACCGACTCACGATCCAGCGGCGGTGTCGCTCGCGAGGTCGAGCACGAAGCGCTCGACGTCGGCCCGGCGATAGAGCTTGCGGCGCATGCCGTGCGGGAGCGCGACCGGAGAGACCAGCCCCTCCCGAACCCAGCGCCGCCAGGTCGGACGGGAGACGCCGCACATCTGCGACGCCTCCTCCTCGTCGAGCAGGAACCGTGACCACGCCGGCACAGCGTTGCCCGACGTGTCCGCGCGCGATACGGTCATAGCGCACCTCCCAAGGTGTGCGCGTCCCCCGGTCTGCCGACCAAGCCGCCGGGGGGCGCTGCTTTGTCTTCTGATTCAACAGCGTAGAGCAGAGCGGAGATGTGTCGAGCGCCGCGGGCGCCCTCCGCGAGCCTACGGGCGAGCCCGCGCGAGGTGTTCCAAGGAGATGAGCACGGGGCACTTCTTGCCACGTCGCGAGCCTGCGGGCAGGGTGCGGCGACGCTCCGATCGCACTTCGGTGAGCGCGAAACACACGGCCGCCGGCGGTAGAGAACGAGTGCCTTAGTTGTCGGCTTTCTCGAGCCCCTCCGGCGCGGTGCATCGACCGCAGGTCGGCGTCGGCCGCTAGCTGCTGCGCCCCTTGTCGAAGAGCGCCTCGTACGCAGCGACGCCCTCAGCCTGCTGATCGGGGAAGACGTGCGAGTAGGTATCGGTCGTCAGCTTCGTCGTCGAGTGGCCGAGACGGTCGGCGACCTCGCGCGCCGGACGGCCGGCGCGCAGCATGAGGGTCGCATGCGTGTGGCGGAGGGTGTGGACACCGATCTGGTAGCCGGCCGCTTGCGTGGCCTCGCGGAAGACGCGCGCGAACGAGGACGGCCGCCAGAGGCGGCCCGCCGATTTGCCCCGATGCTCTTCCGTCTCGGGGAAAACCAGCCCCTGATCGACCCAGCGATCGGCGAGGATGAGGCGCTGCGCAGCCTGGGTGCGCTTGTGCTCCTTTAGCGCCTCGAGCGCGCGGGTGGTCAGACGTACGACGCGCACCCGGCCCGTCTTCGTGGCGCGGATCCCCACGTGGCCCTTCGATTCTTCCACGGCGCCGCGCACGGTGACGACGCCGGCCTTCAGGTCGATGTCGGCCCAGCGCAGCGCCAGGAGCTCGCCGCGGCGCAGGCCGCAGTCGAGCGTTGCGAGTACCGGCACGTACAGCGCCGTGCCCTCGAGCTTCGCCAGCAGGTCCGCGGCCTCCGTCTCGTCGAGCGCCGACGCCTCGCCCGTGTCCGTCGCCGGCGCCCTCACCGCGAGCACCGGATTCACCGCCAGGTCGCCGTCGATCACGGCCTGCTTGCAGACCATGCCGAGCAGCGCGTGCACCTTGTGGACCGTCGTGCCGCTCAAGCCGGCCGCCGCCAGGTCCGCGTACAGGCCGCGCAGCACCTTCGGCTTGAGCTCGCGGAGCGCCAGGGCGCCGATGTTGGGCACGATCTGCCGGCGGATGAGCCCGTCCCAACGGGCCGCCGTGCGCGGCGCGACCTGCGGCCGCTTGCCCTTCAGCCACGCCTCGCAGAGCTCGCCCACGGTGCCCTTGCCGGTGCGCGGCTTCAGCCTGCCCTGGTCCCGCTCGGTGAGGAGGTCGCGCCGGCGCCGCTCGGCGTCGCGCTTGCCGCCGCGCACGTAGGTGACGCGACGGTGCCGCCTTCCGTCTGGGCTCTGTGACGCGGGGATGTTGACGACCACACGCCAGTAGCCCGGCGAGATCTCCTTCAGATTCTGGCCCGTGCGCGCCTGTCCCAACGTCGCTCCGAACGCTTGACGACTCGACACCGTGCGCGTAGCGTACGCGGGGAGAGGCACTAAAGCAAGGCACCAAGGCGTTTACACAGGGGACGCAGCCGACGAAGGAATAGTCGGTCTAGCAGGGAAAAGAAGTGGTGCCCCCAACGGAATTCGAATCCGTGCCGCCGGCTTGAAAGGCCGGTGTCCTAGGCCGCTAGACGATGGGGGCACGCGCGCAGCCGAAGGATTATACCTGTCTGCGCGCGTGCCCCCATCGGGCATGACGGTCGACGGCGCTCAGCCCTGTGACGCCTCCGGCTCTTCCTCCTGCTGCGCGTCGCGCCAGTGGCGGCGGCAGGCCGGCATCAGGCGCCACTCGCCGTCGGGCTGCTGGACCGGAACGTAGATGACTTCCGGGTCGCCCTCCTCGGGCAGGGGCTTGCCGCAGTCGTAGCAGTGCTGCTGTCCGTGTTCGTCGCCGTCGCTGAAGAACGGGAACAGCGGCTCCTCCATGCCTCCTCCTTCCCCCCTTGGCGTGCGGTCGGCAAGACGCCCCGTGGCGTGCGGGCGAAACGTTGGCGCCGGCCGCGCGTGATGCGTACGGGTGTACCCGCTGGCTGCGTCCCTAGACCTGCTCCCGGCCCACGCCGCTGTGTGCGGAGGGCCATGCGGGCGGCTCTGCGAGGGCGGCTGCGCGTGATGCGGCCGGCAGCGGGGCGGTCATGCCCGGTGTAGGCTTGCCGCAGTCCAAGGAGGTCCAGGTGAAGTACGTGCGCATGCCCATCGAGGTCGAGTCGCCCGAGGAGTTCGGCTACGACAAGATCAGGTACAACCTCTCCGAGAGCTCGGTGCGCGACCGCATCCTGAGCGAGCTCGGCATCGAGCTCGGTGACATGGTGCTCTTCTACGGCGAGCACATGGGCCACACGGGCCTCATGGGGCTGATCGCGGAGGCGAGCAGCGGGCCGGCGGGCGCAGCCGAGCCGGCCGACGTCCTCGTCACCGCGGGCGCCGCCCAGGCGCTCTTCATCATCGCCACGACGCTGCTCGAGAAGGGTGACCACCTCGTCGTCGTGCGACCGAACTATGCGACCAACATCTTCACTCCGCGCGCCATCGAGGCCGACATCAGCTACCTCGACCTGACCTTCGAGGACGAGTGGCGCGTCGACGTCGACGCCCTCGTCGCGCTCATGACGCCGCGTACGCGCTACGTCAGCATCACCGTGCCGCACAACCCGACCGGGCAGATGATGGGAGAGGCCGACCTGCGCCGCCTGCTCGGCGTCGTCGAGGAGCGCGGCTGCCGCCTGCTCGTCGACGAGACCTACCGCGAGATGACCTTCGGCGGCCCGCTGCCGGCGGCGGCGACGCTGAGCCCGCAGGCCATCAGCGTCTCCTCGCTCTCCAAGACCTACGGCATCCCCGGCATCCGCACGGGCTGGCTCATCTGCAAGGACCGCGAACTCATGCAGACCTTCCTCGGCGCCAAGGAGCAGATCGGCATCTGCGGCAGCGTGGTGGACGAGGAGATCGCCTACCAGGCCCTGCGACAGAGGGATGCCTGGCTGCCCGAGATCAACGGGCGCATCCAGGAGGCGCTGGCCGTCACCCGTGAGTGGATGGACGGCGAGGAGCTCATGGAGTGGGTCGAGCCCAAGGGCGGCGTCGTCAGCTTCCCGCGGATCAAGCTGGACGTGCCCGTCGACGTCGACGCGTTCTATCGCGTGCTCACCGAGGACTTCGGCACCTACGTCGGCCCCGGGCACTGGTTCGAGCAGTCGCGCCGGCACTTCCGCCTCGGGTTCGGCTGGCCGACGCTCGACGAGCTGCGCGGCGGCCTCGCCGGCATCTCCGGCGCACTGCGGGCGTCGTTGACGACCTGAGAGCAGGTCGCCGCCCGCGGGAGAAGTCACCATACACGGGTCGACAATATACCTCATTATGAGGTAATTTAGGCCCTATCTGAGGTACTCAATCCCCGGTCGAGGGAGGAGGACGCGAGGTGACACCGGCACTAGCGGCCATCTTCGGCAGCCGGTCGGCAGCTCAGGTCCTGCTGTTCCTGCAGGCCTACGGCTCGGGCCATGCGCTGCGGATCGCTACCACGTACTCCGTTTCCGTGAGCCCGATCCAGCGCCAACTGCGGCGCCTGGAGCGGGACGGCGTGCTGCTCAGCCGGATGGTCGGGAGAACCAGGCTGTTCGAGTTCGACACGCGCACTCCCACCGTGCGGAACCTCCGCGACTTCCTGGAGGCGGAACTGGAGCTCATCCCTGAAGAGGAAGCCAAGGCCTACTATCGGCAACGGCAGCGTCCGCGGCGGTCGGGCAAGCCGCTGTAGCCGGATGGACGGCATCGACCGCCACACGCCGGCAGAGGAGATCGCGGCTCGCGTGAGCCAGGCGCTCGAACGGGCGGGGATAACGGCGACGCTCTCGGGTGGCGGCGCCGTCTCCATCTACAGCCACAACGAGTACGAGAGCTTCGATCTCGACTTCGTCACCACCGCGAGGAACGAGGCGATCGAGAAGGCGCTGGCGGGGCTCGGGTTCAGGCGCGTCGCCGGGGGCCGGACGTTCGATCATCCAGACAGCGACTTCTATGTCGAGTTCCCGCCGGGTCCGCTGGCGTTCGGGGACACGGTGGTGCACGACGGTGAGGTGTCCCTTCGTGAGACAGACTCCGGCCCATTGCGCGTCGTCACTCCTACGCAGTGCATCATGGACAGGCTGGCCGCGTACGTGCACTGGAGCGACAGGCAGGCGCTTGATCAAGCGACGATGGTGGCTCGGCGGCAGCCCGTCGACTGGGGCGCGCTCGACGCGTGGGCGCGCCGCGAGGGAGTCGACGCCGAAGTGATCGACAAGATGCGGCGTTCGTCGGGCTGAGACTGAGGAGTCCGCGTCTCAGCTTGCCGCATGAGTCCCGGTGTCGTCGCCGGGCTCTTCCTGGCGACCCCAGGCGCGGATCGACAGCAGCGCGGCGACGAGGAAGCACAGCGCGCCGGCGAAGGTGCCGCGGTCGGCGAGCGAGGGGTCGAGCTCGGTGCCGGTGCGGGGCGGCGCGTAGGCGCCGATGGCCGACGCCATGAAGGCGACCGAGCCCAGCATGTTGAGCCACGCGATGCGCCAGGCGTCGTCGCCGGGCTGCCACGAGAGAAGCTTACCGGCGGCGAGGATGGCGAAGACGCTGGAGACCAGGAAGAGGACCGAGCCGAAGAAGTCGGGCCGCCAGACGACGACGTCGTACTTGCCGGAGCCGGCGCCGATCGCGATCGCGGAGAGCGTCGTCGCGTTGAAGAACACCGTGCCGGGGAACTGGGTCGCCGCGGAGAGCCACTCGCGGTCGTGCGGCAGCCAGGCGAAGAGCCGCAGCGGTTGCGGCACCTCGTCGCGCCCGGGGACCGCCTCGCGCATCGCGGGACTCTGGCTCTGCACGAGCTGCCCGAACGAGGCGAGCGTGAAGAAGATGGAGGAGACGAAGAACGTGACCGCGTCGGCGCTCGAGCCGACGGCCGACGCGTAAGTGTGCAACGAGCCCACAGCGAACCCGGCCGACCCGATGACGAAGAGGGTCCCGACCGCGGTGTTGAGACGCCGCGGCCTCAGGCGCATCCGGACCCTTCCGCCTCCCGCTCCCGGCTCATGTTCCTCCTCCGTGCCTTCCTCGGGGTTGTCTATGCGCACTCGGACGGCAGGTCAAACGGGCCGTCGCGCCGACGGTGAGCAAGAGGGCGAGCGTCGGCGCTGCGATAGACTCCCGGCCAGTACGGTCGCCCGGAAGGGACGGTCGCCCGAAAGGGGGAGTGGTGCCACTCAAGCATCCGGCGTCGCCGGCGGACGACGCGGCGAGACTCTCGATCTGCCCCATGCTCTCGAGCGAGCCGCTCGACATCCCGCGTCGCGAGCTCCCTCGCGGGGAGATGGAGCCGGAGGTCGCCTACCAGATCGTGCACGACGAGCTCATGCTCGACGGCAATGCCCGCCTCAACCTCGCGACCTTCGTGAGCACCTGGATGGAGCCGCAGGCCGACCGGCTGATGGCGGAGTGCTTCGACAAGAACATGATCGACAAGGACGAGTACCCGCAGACGGCGGAGCTCGAGAACCGCTGCGTCGCCATGCTCGCGCGCCTCTGGCACGCGCCCGACCCCCGTCAGGCGACGGGCTGCTCGACGACCGGGTCGAGCGAGGCGGCGATGCTGGGCGGGCTCGCCCTCAAGCGCCGCTGGCAGCAGTGGCGGCGGGCGGAGGGCAAGCCGACGGACCGGCCGAACATCGTCATGGGCGTCAACGTCCAGATCTGCTGGGAGAAGTTCGCGAACTACTGGGACGTGGAGATGCGGCTCGTGCCGATGGAGGGCGACCGCTTCCACCTGTCGGCCGAAGAAGCGGTCGCCCGTTGCGACGAGAACACCATCGCCGTCGTCGCCATCCTGGGCTCCACGTTCGACGGCTCCTACGAGCCGGTCAAGGAGATCTGCGCGGCCCTCGACGAGCTGCAGGAGTCGACCGGGCTCGACATCCCCGTCCACGTCGACGGGGCCTCGGGCGGCATGATCGCGCCGTTCATCGACCAGGACCTCGAGTGGGACTTCCGCCTCGAGCGCGTCTGCTCCATCAACACCTCGGGTCACAAGTACGGGCTCGTCTACCCCGGCGTAGGGTGGATCGTCTGGCGTGACGCCGCGGCGCTGCCGGAGGATCTCATCTTCTGGGTGAACTACCTCGGCGACGAGATGCCGACCTTCGCGCTCAACTTCTCACGCCCGGGCGCCCAGGTCGTCGCGCAGTACTACAACTTCCTCCGCCTCGGTTTCGAGGGATACCGCCGGGTCCAGGCGTACGCCCGCGACGTCGCCACCGGTCTCGCGGACCGGATCGGGCAGCTCGGCCCGTTCGTGCTCCTGACGAGAGGGGACGAGCTGCCCGTCTTCGCCTTCACGACCCGGGCCGACGTCAAGGGGTTCTCGGTCTTCGACGTCTCGGCGGCGCTGCGCGAGAGGGGCTGGCAGGTTCCGGCGTACACCTTCCCCGAGAACCGGTCGGATCTCGCCGTGCTGCGGATCGTCGTGCGCCGCGGCATGACCCACGACCTCGCCGACATCCTCGTCAAGGACCTCGAGCGGCAGCTGGCGCGACTACAGCGGCAAGCGGCGCCGGTCCACGACGCGGCGTCCGACGCCGGGTTCAGGCACTAGCGAGGTCTCGCCGCCGGGCCGCCGCCCGCGCCGGTCCCGGCCGCACCGCTCTCGGCTGCCTCGGCCGCGCTGGTCCCGGCTGCCTCGGTCGCGCCCGTCTCCGAGGCGACCGACGCGCCGCCGGCGCCCTGCAGCCCCTCGCGCCACCCGGCGAGCACCTTGTGCAACTCCTCGGCGCCGACGATCGGCACGGGCGGCAGGGGCAGCTTGACGGGGTGCAGCAGCGACGCCCGCGTCTGCGGTCCTCCCATGCCCCCGTGGAAGCAGATGAGCTCCTCGAAGGCGCAGCCCTCGTCGAGCTGCGCGTCGTAGAAGCTGTTGACGACGATGTCGGCGACGTTGGGGAAGCCGTCCGTGCGCCGTACGTGGCTCCAGGCCGTCGGCGAGAACGGCGCCAGCGGGTCCTCGCCCTCGATGCGGTCGTCGCCCAGGTACCGTTCGCCGCGGGGGCCGAGCACGACGGGGCCGTGCTCGGCCGAGCGCACCAGCACCCAGCCGACGTGCGGATGCGAGGCGAGGGCGGGGAGCAGCTCCGGGTGCCGCTCGTCGATCTCCTCGCGGGTCAGGCGCCGCGGCTCCTCCATGAGGTAGATCAGGCCGAGGTTGCCCGAGCCCAGCACGACGACGTCTTCGCCCGAGACGTCGTTCTTGGCCCGCTCGCGCTTCTTCATCGTGCGCCCGGTCGCCTCCTCGAAGGCGCGGGTGACGGCGGTGTCGTTCTCGTCGCCGGCGCGCACGGGCGCGACGGTCTTGCCGCTCAGCGAGCGGCGCACGAGCTCGTCGAGGCCGTAGCCGTTGCGCTGCTTGAAGGTGGCACCCTGCGTCTGCCCGTGGTCGGAGAGCACGACGAGGTGGTACGGCCGCGGCGCGTACTGCGCGGCGCGGCCGATGCGGCCGATCTGCTGGTCGATCTTGCGCAGCACCTCGAGGGTGTCGGCGCGCTCGAGGCCGGAGTGGTGCGCGACCTCGTCGTAGCCCGAGAAGGTCGCGTAGACCGCCGGCCTCCCAGCCATCATGTCGGAGAGCACGCTGTGGACGACGAGGTCGCGCACGACGACGCTCACGCCGCCCCGGAGGAAGGGATACGCGCCGCCGCGATGGCCGCGGGGTCGCACGTCGCGGCGGATCGCCCGGATCGCCGCCGTGTACTCGAGGAAGACCTCCCAGACGAAGAGCACGAGGGCGCGCGTCACGTTGAACCCGTTGGCGAGGAACGGCCGGTAGTCGGGGTTGGCGCGCTTCTCGGCCTCGAGCCTGCTGATGGTGAGGATCATGTGCTCGGCCTCGCCGCTCAGCAGGTTGCCGCGGCTGGCGCCGCCGTCGCGCAGCAGGCCCTGCCCGCTGCTGTGGCGGCGCTCGATCTCGGCGCAGTCGTCCGGCGCCGAGCAGGTCATGAGCGTCGCCGTCTCCTTCTCGACCCAGCGGAAGGCGGGGATGTCGTGGTTCGAGCCCAGGAGGATCTCCGCCTGCGAGGCGCCGGTCTGCGAGGAGAGGTCGGTCTCCCATTCGTCCAGACGGTGCGTACCCTCGGCGATCCAGCGCGCCATCTCCGGGGCGCTGCCGTCGCGCATCGCGCGGCGCAGCACGGGCGCGGCGAGGCCGTCGATCTCGAGGTACACGATGCCGGGCACGTCGGTCACGATCGGCTCGCCGGTGCGCCGCGCGATGCGCTGCATGACCTTGAGCGTGTAGGTGTCGTCGTCGTTGACCCCGACGACGACCTCGAGCGCGATCGAGACGGCGGCGATGATGAGGCTGGCGAGGAGTGCCGCGAACATGGAGTCGACGGTGAAGCCCGTGTTGGGCAGTTCGGCGGCGATGAGCAGGATCGCGGCGTCCGCGCCGAGCGCGAGGAGGAAGCCGAGGGCGAGGGTGAAGGGCAGCCGGACCGCGGCGAGGACCGGCGGGATGAAGACGTTGAGGACGGCGATGGCGCCGGCCGCGAGGACGGCGCCGGCGGGTCCGGCGACGTCGACGCCGGGGAGGATCCACGCGGCCACGTAGACCGCCGCCGCCGCGACGGCCAGCTTGACGGCGACGCGCAGCGGCTCCAGCTGCAGCGGCACCGCCTTCCATCTTCGCCCCGCGCGTGGCGTGGGCTTCACCTGCCCTGCGCTCACCTGCGACCCGACCTTCGCCTCGCGTCATCGTCGTGCCGGGCGAGTCTACACGGTCGGCGCCGCGGACGATACGAGGACGTGACGGAGCCTCCGCCGCCGTGGTAGAACTTGACCACTTGGTAAACGCACAGGGGGTCTTCGATGGACAAAGGTCTCGGCTGGATCCTGTTCTCATGGCTGCTGCTCATCAGCGCCGGGGTCCTGAACATCCTCAAGGGCATCGCCGCCCTGGACGCCACCAGGGTGTGGACGGACTACGGTGGGGTGATCGTCTACGGCGATCTGCGCACCTGGGGCTGGATCCTGCTCGTCTGGGGCGTCCTGCTCCTCCTCGCCGCACTGAGCGTGTACCGCGGCGGCGAGACCGGGCGCTGGTTCGGCATCTTCGCCGCCTCGGTCAACCTCTTCTTCCAGTTCGTCTTCCTCCCCGCCTATCCGTTCTGGGCGCTCGTCATCATGGTGCTCGACGTGCTCGTCATCTACGGGCTCGCAGTGTACGGGGGCAGGCCGACGGAGGATTGAATGCGCAGTGCGGGGGTCTCGGAGTCGTTGTGGTGGGCCGTGGTGGGCCGCACAGGATTCGAACCTGTGACCTTGGGATTAAAAGTCCTCGCAGGTGCTGGTGGAGGGTCCAGCCAGTCCGGCGATTGTTGTCCCATGCAGGAGCTTCTGACGACGGGAGATGCCTACTGCTGACCGGTGTTGGCTGGTCTCGTTGGCAGAGATGTTGGCAGAACAGGGCGGGGCGGCGCGTTCCAAGCAGCAGCGCCGCCTCGCCTTCATCTATCGACCGAGGCCTCGTGCAACAAGTCCTCCCAGCTCGATGGCGCCCAAGGATTCGTGCTGTCCGACATCTGCCGAAGCTCTGGGTATCTCCTCTCGGCAACAGACGAAAGCTCAGCACAGCCTTCTGCGCCCAGAGCACGTGCCAGCTCTTCACTCGATTGGAGTTGCCGGACTGCCCACGAATAGGCCCAGACGTCGTAACTTGCGAACGCAGCGTACGCACCGATCCGACCGGCGCGTCCTTGACGCTCCTCCCACACGGCCCGAGCCAAGCCAATGAGAAGGCTTGTGGCGGGGATTAGCTCTTGCCGCTTCCGGAAGTCGCAAACAAGCTCCGAGACATCTGATGCGGAGAGAAACCGATCCAGTGCGGCTACAGCCAGAGAGGCATCGGCGAAGTACCCTCTCGGCCACATGAAGCGCTTGTTCATGGGCAGGGGTGCATCGTCGTTGACTCTGCCGGGTGGGGCGGATGTGGACAGGACTACCCCGAAAGCCCTCCAGTCTTCGCGGTCTGCAAGCGCGCACAAGAGACCCATGAGGAAGACGTAGCTCCACTGCTGATTCGCAAGATCGCGAAGTGAATCTCCTTCACCGAACGAACGCGCCAATGTCCTGAGGGAACGGGGAAGCCACTCGGGGTGGAACTGGGCGACGGGCAGGACCACATTCAGCAGTCTGTGGGCCCCCTGAAAGGCGTTAGGCTCGAGGATCCCCATGAGGTAGCCGGACAACTCCTTCCCGGACGCTGCCTCGATTAGGCCGTAGGCAGTGCTCTTGGTGTCTGTCGCAGCCGCCTCAAACGCCCTAGAGAAGGAAACCTCAGACTCAACCGTGGCGTCACGGTTGAAGGCGCCACCCCCTCTCCCTTCCGCGGCCGTCTCTTTGATCGCCCGCTCGAGGCGAGCCGCTAGATCATCGAGCCGTCCACGTCCGTACATCTGGCAACGCCAGTGGCCTTGGTCAAAGGGCAGATGCTTGGCCGATGGCGCAAGCAAGATGGGCTTGTGGCCCACTGCTTCGGCAAGCCCGAGCTCGAAGAACACATTGGGATTCTTGCCGGTGCACACAGCGATGATGACGTCCGCACGACTGATGGCACTCTCGATCTGATCGATGATGACCCCGCCTGCGAAGATGTCATCGGCTCGAATCAACTCCACTCCAGCTGCCTTCGCAGCCTCATCGATGGCCTCCCGCACGGCCATATAGGTCTCGGGCCTCTCACTTCCAGCGGCGCGAGCAGAGAATGGCGTAAGGAGAAAGGCAGTTGTCACCGCACCTCCCGTTGGTGTCCCTTGAGCTCGGGCACGACGGCCATCCAGCACACCAAGTGCACGTCGTCCATCCCAATGACCGGCAGCGGCTCCGGCGCCGGGCTCGACTCCAGCCCCAGTTCGGTGACGGCAGCCACGACCGCCAGCGCCTGCTTGGCAGGGTCCTCGTGGCGACGCATGGCGTCACGGACGACCTTCTGGATGCGCGGGGCATAGGGCGCCTCGATTGCCTCCATGAGGCTCTCGACCTCGGCCTGCGACAGGTCGGCTGGCGGGTAGCGGCGCAGCAGGTCAGCGGCCTCCCGCATGGTCTTCGGCACCTTGGGCAGCAGGTTCGCGGGGTCGGTCGCCTTGAGCCACTCCTCGTAGATGTGGCCCCGTGCCAGCGCCCACGCATCGTAGGCCCGGCAGTGCGTCTCCTCATCGAGCACACGCTCGGTCTCAGGGGTGGCCTCGGCGTGGAAGAGACAGGTGAGGGTGTCGGAGACGATCTCCGGCGCCTCCGGGTCCTCGTAGGCCACGTAGCGGAACTGCGGGTTCGGGTGGTCGGCGACCCGGGCGCAGAAGACGAACCCCGGGACCGCCCCGGCCCGGGCGAGCCCCGAGCCCGAACCCCACGCCAGCCCCTTGACGGCGGCGTTGAAGGGCGAGCTCGGCTCGAGCCCCCGGCGCAGCTCCTGCCGGAAGGCCTCACCCGAGTAGGCGTCGCCCTTCTCACCGCCCAGCTCGAACAGCTCCGGGTTCTCCATGCGCAGCTTCATGATCTCGTCCCGGGTCTCGGCGAAGGTCACATCGGCACCGACCTTTGAGCCGGGGATGATCTCACCCTCGACGCCCACGGCGGCGGCGGCTTGGGCGATCTTGCGCTGGAGGCGTAGCTCCAAGCCGAGCAGGGCGTCGAGTTCGTCGTCGGGGAAGAAGCAGCGCAAGAAGACCCGGCTGTGGGGGCTCCCGATGCGGTCGATGCGCCCGTGGCGCTGCACGAGGCGCATGGGATTCCACGGCAGGTCGTAGTTGATGATGTGGCGCGCCTGCTGGAGGTTGACGCCCTCGGCGAGCACGTCGGTGGTCACGAGCACGTCGTACTTGTCCTCCTGCCGTCCCGGCGGCGCGTCGGTCGTGCGGGGAGCGAAGCCCCAGAGGACGTCGGAGCGGTCGCCCTCGCGGCCCGAGATGACGGCGAGGCGGCCCCGGTAGACCGCAAGGCGGGGATCCGTTTCGACGCGCTGCTCGAGGTAGCCCGAGAGCCACTCCACGGTGTCGGCGTAGTAGCTGAAGACGATGACCTTGCGGCAGTCGCGCTCGAGGCTCGGGAGGTAGCCCTCCTCCTTGGCCTGTGCGGCAATCGCGGCCAGCTCCTCGGCGAGCTGCTCGAGCTTGGGGTCGTCCTCCCAGTGCACCGCCCGGGCCTCGGCGGCGTAGCTACGCAGGAGGTCGCGGTCGGCGAGCACATCGCGGCGCAGGGCGGCGACATCGTAGTCGGCGGCGAGGCGGGGCTCTTCCTCGCCGAGCAGTTCGAGGTCGAACTCATCCGAGTCGGTCGCCATCCAGTCGGTCAGCGCCCGGCCGGTGACGACGAGGCCCTCTGTATCGAGAAGCTGCAGGAAGGAATCGTGCGAGTCGGCCATGCGCTCGCAGGTGAGAGCGAAGGCATACGAGGAGGACTCGAAGCGCTTGAGGAGCCCGGAGCGCAGAAGCCCGGCGAGCTGCAGCTCGTAGGACTCGGTCGCGCCGCTTCGCAGGTAGCGCGAGGGCGAGTAACGGGCGAGGGTGAGGACCGGCAGCGACGCGATCTCCGGTGCGTGCTCGCAGTGGCCGTCGCCACAGTCAAGGGCGTGGGCGAAGCGCTCGAAGAAGCCGGGGAGCACGTCCTCGATGTCGTAGCCAACCCGTTCGACAGTCGGGGTCGGGAAGGTGATCGGCACCTCCTCCCCGGCGATGCGCACGGTCTCGTTCGGGTAGTAGCGCTTGACGAAGTGGCGCGTGCGCCGCACCGCGACCGAGTCGAGGATGTCGAAGAGCTTGTCCGGCGAGAGGTCGTCGGGGTCGAGGGCCATGGCCTCGGCGAAGTGCTCCTTCATCGAGCGGATGCCCGCAGCGGCGAAGGCGGCGTCGTTGCGGACGAAGTAGCTGAGGAGGTAGTAGAGGTCCCAGAGCGAGTTGTTCACCGGGGTCGCGGTCAGAAGCACGAGGTCCTTGGGCGGTGAGCCCTCGAGCAGGTGCCGGAGCACCGAGGCCCGCAGGGCGTCCGGGTTGCGGTAGGCCTGCGCCTCGTCGATGACCACCATCGCGTACTCGTCCTTCTTGAACTTCAGATGGGCGCCGTCGCCCTTGGGACTGAGTTGGGCGTCCTTGGAGAGTTCCTCGTAGGAGACGTTCTCCACGCCGAGTTGCTCACGGGCAAGGAAGGCCTCCCACGGTCCGTCACGGAGTGCCGCCGGGCTCACGAGGAGCACGCGCTGGCGGCGCTCGCGCACCGCCTTGCGGATCAGCTCCCCGGCGATGAAGGTCTTGCCCAAGCCCACCCCGTCGGCGATGAGCACGCCGTGCTTCTCCTCGAGGATGCGCTGCGCCCGCCAGACGCCGTCCTGCTGGAAGGTCGTCAGGTGGATGCCCGCCCCGTCACCGGCTTCGCGCTCGACCTCGGCGCCGTAGCGTTCGTAGAGCATGCGCAGGTAGACGAGATAGGGCGTGTGGGGCAGGTAGCGGGCCTCGTAGATGCTCGCAAGGTCGAAGGCCGCCGAGTTCCGCCAGACGTCCTCGAACCACGCCCGCACCTGCTCGACCACGTGGGGCTGGTACTGGCCCAAGTTCAGCTCGTTGTTCACGGCGAGCCCGGCGTAGGTGAGGTTGGAGCTGCCGACGACGGCGCCCTCGTTGTTGGTCGTGACGAGGAAGGTCTTGCCGTGCAGGAAGCCGTGCTCGTAGCGCCGCACCTCGACGTCGGCGGTGCCGAGCCAGTGGATGAGCCGCTGCGCAGCGCGGTCCTCGTCGAGGGTGAAGCCCAGAAGGTCGCGGTCGGCCTCGAGTGTGCGCACGAGGCCCTCGAGCGCCCGCCGGAGGCGAGCCCGCTCCATCTCCTGTGGCCCGCTCGTCGGGTCGAGGCGGCGCAGTTCACGCTCGGGCCCCTCCGGCTCGGCCCCGAGGACGAGGCGCACCCGCCCGACGCGCTCGAGTGCGTCGGCGAGCAGACGGAAGCCGCCGGGGTTGAAGTAGGCGGTCGAGATGGCCAGCTCGAAGGGCTGGACCTGTGTCTCGAGCAGGAAGTCGAGGTGGGCGCAGATCGCTTGAGCGACGGTCTGGCCGTCTCGGTTGATGAGGAACTCGGGCTTCATCTCATTCGCGCCAAGATCTCGTCTCTCAACCGCGGAGGACACGCGTCAGGAGAGTCGGAGAAGCTCCAGAGAATCATTCTCATCTCCTCTCGCGACAGCGACAGACCAGCGGCTACCTCCGCCTCGATATCCGCTCTCAGGTCAAGCTCGCTCACGGTGTGAATGCTTGACGGGCACTCCTGCTTCCCGCTGGCGCTAGGTTCTGGGCGATCCATGAGAGCCGTGGTCAGTCGTGCCACCTTGCGTCGAATCGCCACGTGCCAGTTGGGCAATCGAACGCCTTCGAGAACGGGCTTCGTCATGTGGCGGTCAACGAAGTGGCGAACCCACCAGTCACACGTGTAGCTGCAGAGGTAGCCAAGCAGCGCGAGACGGTCAGACGACGGCGAGCCATCCTCCACGGCAAGCAGGTGGGTATAGCCCTTGCTTGGCAAGAATCCGCTGTTGGGCAAGCTAGCTGCGACTAGCGTTCTCGAGTTCGTGCTCATGGTGGGGTAGCGGTAGACGATTCTCGGATGCGAGTCGGCAAGGACAACAGTCCCATCACTCAAGGCCACCCCGTTGTCCAGTTCAGCTAGGTCTTCTGGTATCGGTATGTACCGCTGGAATGGCACATTCTCGTCGATGATGAAGAGGCATACGTGTGCCGCCATGAGGACACGCCACGCGCCCTTCTCGGGGTGTGTCGAGACGAACCGTCTGTGTCGACCGGTTCCACTGAAGTCCCAGCGATTCGCCTCGGCGGTACCTGTCGCCCAACCCTCGCCGGAGCCAAGCCTTGGGAAGGACCTGATGTGCTCGTAGATCAGGGCATCCTCGGCGCTTTCAAACCAAGGGATGACTAGCGTTTCGCTCGCCGACGACAGCTCCTCGACTTGAACCTGAATAGAGCTGGCATCCTCGAGCCGCTCGTATTCATCGAGGCCAGTCACCGCAGGTGTAATCGAAACACGAGTTTCGCTGCCAGTCTTCGGACCACGGGTAAGCAGCACAATCATGTAGCTCAGGTGAACGTCGTCAAATAGCCAGCCACGGCGGTTTCGTGCCTGCAACACAGCCACGTCGGCGTTGGTCAGGAGAGCTTCGCGAATCACTGACCAGCCACCAAGAACGAGACACTGTCGCGGCAGGACGTAGCCGAGTCTCCCTCTCTCGCTCAGGAGGAGCAGCGCCCTCTCTGCGAACAGCTTCGCGTAGTCATGATGCCCCGCTCGACCCTGCAGCTGGTAGGAAGCACTGAAGAACGATTGCAGGAGCGCGCGCTCCTCGATCTCGTGGCGCTCGCGGGAGGCCTCTTCCGGATACGTCAGTCTGTACTGCTCGATGGCTCTGTCCTGATCCTCGGCGCGCAGGGCCTTGAGGCCGGGGAAGCGTGTCACCCAAAACTGCTGGGCCTCGAACCGAACCTTGTCCCACGGCGGATTGCCCACGAGGCAATCGAATCCGGGCCGCGTTCTCATGAGCACCTCAGGGAAGGCCACAGGGAAGTGCACAGCCATGAGGCGGTTCGCGAGAGCCGCGGCCTTCTGTCGCCCCGGTGAGTGTTCAAGATTGTCGAGGGAGATGTCGGTCAGCGGGTCAATCTCACCGAGCCGGGCCGCAATGGCGAGGTCAAAAAGGACGGTGGCGGGCGTCACGGCCTGCTCTGCTTCTGCCTGTGCCCGTCGAGCCTCTGCGATGTCTCGCGGCGTCGCGTCCGATATGTGGGCCAGTCGCAGCAACGGCTCTCGTGCCTTCGCAAGGCTGTCCTCCACAGCCACGCGGGCGAGCGAGAGAACATCGCCACCATCGCTTCCCTCCACCGCCTTGATGGCCTCCTCGAGCGTGCCGATGCCGGTGAGGCTGTTGCCGCAGATGAGCGTGCGATCGAGGAAGCTCAGGGGCAGGCCGGGGACGAAGGTGTGAATCCAGAGGGCGAGACGCGCCAGTTCCACAGCAATGGGGTTCACGTCGACGCCATACACGCAGCGGCGGGCGACCTGCCGCCGCACCAGAGCCGCCATCTCGATTTCGGTTCCTTCGGCGGCCTCGCCAAGGCGCTCGAGAGCCGTGGCCCTCAGCTTGGCGAGTTCGGCGCTCACCCCGGGCAGGGGATGCTCGGTGAGGAAGGAGGTGAGGCGGGCTTCGATGTGGTCGACGGCGTTGACCAAGAAGTGGCCCGAGCCCATGGCGATGTCGGCGACGCGGAAGTCGAAGAATGCCTCGGCAGCACCCGCCTCATCGCCCGCTTCGAGCAGTTCGGTCAGCCGCTCGAGATGCTCGTCAAGCGCCGGTTCGAGCGCGTGGTCGAGGAGGTGCTCGACGGCGAACTCCTTGGTGAAGTAGGCGCCCGAGGCCTTGCGGGCCCCGGACTGGTTGTGGAGGTAGACCTCGCCCTTGGCGGCGACCACGTGGTCGCCCTCCTTGGCGGGGACGTAGGTGCCGCCCTTGTCGAGCGTCAGATCGCTCTGGGCGATGGAGAGGCTCGACTCGAGGAGGCCCTCGTAGATGGTGCCGAACTCGCGCACCGAGAGGCTCCTGAAGTCGATGGCGCCGTAGGTACCCTCATCGCCGAGGTCGACAAGCAGAGAGGCCAACGGCTGGCCGAACTCGGCGTTCGTCAGCTCGAGGTCCTCGATGGCGGCGCCGATCGGGCTCACGGCAGCATCGCTGCTGAAGAGGCCCCCGTCGTAGGCCGGGACTCCCCAGTCGCTATGGCCCCGGTCGACCGCGCGGAAGAGCTGCTTGGCCTCGGTCCAGAGATCGGTCGCCTGACTGTCGAAGGAGGGCGACTCCTCCTTGTTCCAGCGTTCGGCGAGGTGCTGGGCCCGCATCTTCAGGGCGTGCTGACGGTAGGCGTCGTTGGTCGCGTAGGGCAACAGGCCCTTGTCCTCGGCGTAGGCGATGAAGACCAGCCTGAAGAGGATGAAGAGCGTCTCCTCGTAGAGGAAGCGCAGGTCCTCCTCGCTGAGCGCCTTAGCTTTCGCCGACCGCCGAGCGATGGCCGTGGCGAGGTCGGGCACGACGTCGGTGTAGATGCGCTCGCGGAGGCGCTTGGAGAGGTCCGAGGCGTAGTTCTTCGAGCGCTCGAGGATCTCTTCGAAGGAGCCCTCGGGGAGTAGCGCCTCGGCCCCGAAGAGGAGCGGCAGGTAGCCCGCCGACTCGCCCGGCAGGAGGGCGAGGTTGGCCTCGAGGTAGGTCTCGCTGCGGCCCTTGCGACCGACGCCGACGATGCGCTTGTCGGCCGCGTAGATGCGGATCTGCGGGCCCCGTGTGATGACGACGAAGGGCAGGCGGTCGGCATCCGCCTTGGCGAGGGCGAGCGACACCGGGCTGCTACCGCCGAAGCGCGGCCCGACGCCTTCGTAGGTCTCCGTCTCGTCGAGGAAGATGGCGACCGCGGTGGCGGTGCCGTTGGGCCCGGCGCGCAGGACGCTGGTCGTCGTGTCGCGGCTCTCCACGGTGAAGCCCAGCGCCTCGACCAGCTCCCGGCCCCGGTGCTTGAGCAGCGGCTGACCCTTGGTACAGGCCTCCTGCCAGTCGGTGCGGGCGGGCACGCCGTGCCGCAGGTGGTGGCTTGCGAAGAGTCCCTCGTTGCGCAGCCCGGGAAGCTCCGACTCAAGCTCCCCGAGGACACCGACGAGGAAGCGCGTCGCGGCGAAGCGGTTGGGCTCCTCGAGGGCGGCAGTAGCGATACGCTCGACGTTCCCGGGATCGAGGTCGCGGACCACGGTGGGGGAATCGCCGGCGGGCCCGCAGATGGCCGCCTTCTGGGCGCCTGCACCCGGATAGAGCACGACGAGGAGCAGAGGGCTCGCGGTGCCGCCGTGGCGGCGCTTCCAGAGATCGCGCAGTGCGGCGGTGGATGGGGAGCCCGAGGCCACGAGCACGGTGACGTCGAGGGCGGCGGTGCCTTGCCCGAGGTAGTAGCCGCGAGCAGAGAAGCCGGACGGCAGCTCCATCGCGAGCGGCCGCAGGCCAGCAACGTCCCCCATGAACTCCACGTGGCCCCCAGTCCTTGTGGTCTTCAGGCTCCGGCGCTCAGTGTACAGGCTCGGGGTGACGATGAGGACAGGCGCCGACCGGGCCCCACCCCGGCCCCGTGGGGCTCCCGGCCCGGAGCACCCGCCTCTGCCCCGTCAGAGCCCCTTGCTCTTGCTCCGAGGGAAGGGGCTGCGGTTCCTCGAGAAGGGGTGGCCGGGCCCCGGACCCGGGAGGTCTGGCGCCGGAGCACCCCAGACAGCCTCGGCTTGCGGACGGAAGAAGGAGTGCGGGGTAGCGTCGGCGGCAGAGGCGAGAGGAGAGCACGCGGCTCTGCGGTCTAGCGACCGTGACTCGGTGATAGGGTGAGAACATGATGGTCGTTCTCAAGTACCTTGGGATCGTCGTCGTGTTTCTGCTCAGCCTCATCCTGTCAGCGCTGCTTCTGTTCCTCGTGCGGCAGATCGTTGTCTTCTCCCTGATTGGCACAGATTCTGGTGGCGTCCGTGAGGTGCTCATTGTCATCGAGTGGTGCGCGAGCCTCGCCATCGCTACGTTTGTCACCTACCGCCTGTTTGGGCGGCGGCGGACGACCACCACGCGGCAGGATCCTCGCGACGCACTGGCGAGCGACGAGGAGGATCCCGGAGCGCCGGTTGGTCCGGACGCTCAGCCGACTGCCAGCACCGAGCCCCTTGGCGGATCCGAGGTTCCCGGGAGACACGTGGAAGGTGGGGCTGCTGCGCTTCACGTGGCGGCAGGCACCGATCGTCCCCCCGCTGCGAGCGTAGAGACACCGCCACGCGAGGCCACCTCCGGGGCCACAGCGCCGAGTGATGCGCCGGGATGGCGGGTGCGAAAACCCGTGCTCCTTCTCGGGGCGGCGCTGCTCGTGGCTGTGGGCGCACTCGGCGCTCTCGGCATCACGTGGCTGGTGGACTCCGGAGTCCTCCGTCGCGACGCATCCGACAGCCCCAATGCAGCAATGGCCACGCCGTCAAGCGCTCCGTCGCTTACCGCGAACGACGAGCAGGTGATTTCGTTTGTTCGCAAGTACCGCCACGCTATCGACGGTCTCTTCATGTTGTCCCGAGACGTGATGGACCGCGCGACGCCGGAGAACGTCAGCGAGGACTGGTGGGTGACCCACCAAGGAGATGCGTTGGAAAGTGCACTAGGGACTGTCACTCGGGTGGGCCAGAGATACGCGAAGCTCCACGAGGCGGATTCGCAGGATGTCGCGCAGCTCGGCGCCGCGTTCGACGCCTACCTGAAGTCAGCACTCACCTACGGTCATGCAATGGAGGAACATGCTGTTGCACTCGCCGAAGTCGGCCACCTGACCAAGGACTTGGAGAGGCAGGCTGGGGACGTGGGGACGCTTGGCGGAGTCTGCGCGAGCTTCCGCGAGCTCTTCGCACGCCTCTGGGACGGCTTCCGATTCATACCGACGACCGAGTCGAGCTCCGACTCATCCTGATCTCAGTCTCCTCGCGGGGCACAAGGCTGGGCCCGGGATTCGGGAGGTCTGGCCCCGGGCTTCCGCACCGGGACGGGAGCACCTCTCGCTCGCCCTCATAGCCCAGTCTAGGAAGCACGGCCCGGACGCGACCCTGCACGTCTAGTACGGGGAGCCGCCGGACGCCCTCGAGGGCGTGGTCTGGCCACGACTCAAGCGGATCGTGGAGAAGTCGCGGTAGGCGGGTGTGCTGCGAGCCGTCTCGGTCTCTGCTCTTTGCGGTTCGAGAACCCGGTCACTGGGAGACGGTCGTACCATCGGGTCTCTCGTCGTCCTGCAGCTCGTGGCGTGTCTCCATGACGGACTCCATGAACGACAGAGGGTCCTGCAGTCGATCCGCGGTGTTCGCAACATCACGGAGCACATCGGCGGTCTCGCCGTAGCCCACCACGATGCCGCCGACCGCGTGGAGGCCGTCAGCGAGCACCCAGAGGGGCACGGTGCCTTCGGCAAGCACCTCTCCCGCGTGCTTGACCTTGTTGGCCGCTGCGTAGAGCCGCTGCAAGGGCGTTCCGTCACCGTCATCGAACAGGCGACGGCCGTCTAGGAGCTTCCGCTGAAGCGCGGTCGCCATCTGGACTTCGAGTACGAATCCCTCCCAGTGGTGCAGTGCGTCCCAGTAAAGCTGGAGGGGCTGGGCACCCTCCGCTAGTCGGCCTAGGAACCGGAGTGTCGCGTCCCTCGCCAAGTGGTACTCGGAGAAGCCGTAGTACGCTCGCCCCACGACGCCGAGAACGAGCTGCCGAATCCCCTCCTCGAAGCAGCCGCGCAGCACGCTGCTCAGGAAGTGGTTGGCGAGCCAGTGCTCTGCTTGTTCGTACTCGGGCCGTAGGTCCGGTATGTCGGCGTCCTTGAACCCACCGAGCCCCGGCGCGACGTGCGTGTTTAGTACGTGCGAACTGACCTGCACCGAGGATTGCTCCCTTCTCCACCGAACTCGAGCCCGGCAAACCGGGGCACTTCAGCGTCTGCGGCTACTACTATAGTCTTCTGGACGGACGAGTCGGGGAGAGGAAAATGCCGAACATAGGACCTCTCGAACTGTTGCTGGTTGCTCTAGTCGTGGGCCTTGTTCTGGCAGTGGTCATCGCGATCACCCTGTTCGCCGGAAGGGCAGGCAGAACCCCTGATACCACAGCCCCGGCTACAGGCGGGGAGGGCAAGCAGGAAGCCTATTGTCAGTACTGCGGCAGCGAGGTGGGCGCCGACTGGGCGTTCTGTCGCTCATGCGGAGGCAAGCTCGGAGCAGGACGGGGCCAGACCGCAATCGCGGAGGTGCCCGAGGGCGTCGGAGGCTGGAGTTGGGGCGGCTTCATGTTCGGCTGGCTCTGGGGAGCCTTCAACTCCACATGGATTGCCCTCCTCACGCTGATTCCGATTGTCGGGGTCGTGATGTCATTCGTGTTGGGTGCGAAAGGCAACGAGTGGGCGTGGCGCAACAGGCGCTGGGATAGCGTTGACCATTTCCGGCGAGTGCAGCGACGGTGGACCTGTGCATCGTTTGTTGTCCTCATCATGTGGTGCGGCCTCATGGGTATCGGGCTGATTCTCGCACTGCGCTCTGGCGGCGCAGGCACTGCACCGCCGGTTGAGGCCGCCGAGCAGCACGTGGCTGAGATGGAGCCCGGGGAGGTCTGGCAAGTCTTCGACCGCGGATCATGGCGCCGTATCGGGCGCTTCGACGTGCGGGGCGGCGTCCTTGTAGTGACCGTCAGTGAAGGGAAAGCGGCGCCATGGCACGTGATTGAGCTGCGACTGCCGAACGGGGCTGCACAGGAGACGGCGCAACTGGACGACTACGACCTGTACGGAGGATGGCCTGAAGCTCCATCAGAGATAGAGGCGAAGGTCGACGTGCCGAATGGCCTCGAGGTTCTCGCGGCAGAAATGGCGGGGAAGCCGGCGGTGCCGGAAATCAATGACATCCTCGTCGAAGATGATGATGGGCGAGAGTGGTTGGTGCACGAGTCCACGCACCGTCTGTATGCGCCGGACGTCTACGGGACAACCGTTGTGTGGTTCGACGACCACGACGACGCCATATACGCGAAGGATATCTACGGCTCGAAGGTCGTCCGACTCGTCGCGACACAGAGCAAGGATCTCTACAAGATCGTGACGGAAGCTGTGTTGCGGGATGACATCGTGGCGTGGCAGGAAGGTCCTTCGGTGTACGCGGTCCGCCTTCGGCCACGACAGATGTCCATGCTGGGGTTGTAGCCCCAGCCCTAGTCCCGACGGGAGACAGGATGCTCTGACCCGGGTGGCCCACCTCCACCCATTCCCGGGATGCCCACAAGGACACCACCCACCTTAGTCCCGGCGGAAGCCGGGGGCGGGTCCCCCGCCCAAGCACCCGGGGTATTTCTCTCCCGGGTGCCCGGCCCGGGCGCCGGGGGCCGGGCGTGCTGACGATGCTGACGACCCACCACGGGCTTTCTCCCTTCGCGAAGCGAAGTGCGGGGAAACCGGGACCCGGGGTCGGCAGCAGCGGGACCGCAGGAGCGGGGGCGACAGCGGCGGGGTGGGCGGCGGTGATTGAACGAACTGCCGACTACTGAGTGAACTTCTGGCAGTTCACTCCACCCCCCTTCCGGGACCGGTCTTGCGGGTCACCGAGCCCCCCTCAATGACAAATCCCGGGTCCCCGGGCCTCGGCCATCCGTTGAACGTGCTCTGCAGATGTGCAGCTGCCGATACCTCTCTCCTATACCGGCAGTTGGTGCGTGGGGTGGTGAGCTTGGGAAGGGTGCTACTCGTCGCGCTGCCAGAAGCCGAACGCCCGGGAGGAGGCCTCTCCGGCGCCCTTCTCACGGAAGACGGTGCCGTCCGCTTGGAGCTTCTTGAGGACGTCCTGCACGGTCGTGCGCTTGGCGTCGAGCTGAGCACAGAGCGTGTCCAGCGTCAGGGCCTCGTCGTGTGAGCCCGGGAGGATCTCGAGCAGCCCGTTCTTGACCGTCTGGTACTCGAGGTCGCTCTCCGTGCCCAGCGCCCGGTAGTGACCGTCGACCATCTCCACGATGAGCTGGGGCGGGACCTCGTCGAAGCGCCCCACGGCCTCGAGCTTGCGCCGGTTGGCGTGCCCCTGCCCCTGCGCCCGCTTCAGGCTGATGAGGATGTCGGCGGCACCGCCGAAGGCGCTGCTCCCCCGGGCTCCGTCGCCGACCTCGCCGCCGCTCTTGCGCTCGTGACGCAGGATGATGACCGCGAGCCCGGCCTCAGCGAGGAGCTGCACCGAGCGCATGACCTCGAGTGCCGCCCCGGCGTCGTTCTCGCTGTCACCGCCGAGGGAGGCCCAGTCCGGCAGGGTGTCGATCACGACGAGGACGGCGCCCGTCTGAGTGGCCCGCTGCAGCACTTCCCGACAGATGGCATCGAAGCTCAGGCCCCGCGAGTCCTGACGCAGGATGACGTGGAGTGACCTCGCTCCGTCGATGCCCGCACAGCGCAGGGCGGAGAGGAAAGTCGAGGTGCGTTCCTCGGTCAGGTAGAGGACGGGGCCCTGCCGCACCTGCTGTCCGAGGAAGGTGCCGCCTGTGAGGACGGCGGCGACCGCATCGAGGACGAGGTGTGTCTTGCCCGTCTTGATTTTCGCCGTCAGCTCGGTGATGGCGCCCTTGGCAAGGTAGCCGGGGACGATCCAGTCCACCTCGACATCTTCGCTCTCGAACAGCTCTGCGGCGGTCCGCCAGAGTGTGGGGGCCACCTGCGCGGTTTCCGGCGGGCGCACCGGAGGCCCACTCTCGGCCGTCGGTTGATCCTCGTCGATGCTGGCCAGCGTCTCGCGGACATCGCGCGTGAGACGCATCACCTCCTCGGCCGAGCTCTCATCGGCAGGGGCCTTCGGATAGGCTGTCATGTGCACAGCACTTTTCGCCTGCATATAGGCACTGCTGCCAACGCCTTGCCAACGTCCGCGCTCTCACGCATCGTCGAGCCCCAGCATCTTGCGCAGCGGAAGGGTGGGCACCAGCCACCGGCCCTCGATCTTCATGGCCGGGATGGAGCCGCTACGGACCGCGTTGTAGGCGGTGGAACGGCCGATGCCGAGTATCTCGGCTGCAGTCTCAACCTCGATCGTGAGGTTGGCCCTGAGGAGCTGCTCATGGCGAGCGGCCGCCGAGAGCTGCAGCTCTGCTCCGGCACCCTCGTTCGTCTGCTTGACCATCTTCATCGTCGCGCGTATTATACACGACGTGTCCATCATATGGGGGACAGTTCATGATAGACATAGCGCATGAGGAACTTGACCTGTCCGGGCGAACACGGGGCTGGCGCAGGGGCGCGGATCCCCGCCTCGAGGCAGGAGTCCTGCTCGACAAAGTCGAGGAGCCCCAGCGGGCGATCTACCAGCCGTTCGAGGAGCCCAATTTGCCCAACGCATTGGCCAAGGTGACCGACGAGAAGTCGGCACTGCGCTTCGCTCTCAACTACGGCTCGCTCGGGTTCGCGGATCTGGTGGCGGCTGAGGCGCTCGGGGACGATGAGGAGTTCGATGAGGACGACCCTGTGCTCGCCGCACTGCAGCGTATCCAGTGGGGGGACCCGCTCGACTGGGTGCTTGCACAGGCGGCGTCGGTGCGTCTCGCGATCGAGCTGATCGAGGCCCTTGGCGACGAGGAAGTGTCGCTCGACTCCGTCTTGGACCGCTACCGCCTGCGCTCCACGGAGGTCACGGCCATCGCCAAGCCGGAGCCGGGGGGCGAGCGGCGTCTGGCTGCTGCGGTGTTCTCGCTGGCGCTCGGGACACGCGTCGAAGAGGTCACCCTCCTCGCCGAGGGGGGGACTACCGGGCTCGCGCAAGATGTGGTCCTGCGCCTCGTCTCGGCCAACATCGGACGCGCCGGCGAGCAGCTCGAGCCCTCGTCCGACTCACCTCATGGTTTCACCCTGAGGCGCTCGGCCACCGCGCTGATAGAGGTCGTGTGGTGGCACGTCCAGCAGTGGGCGGCGAGGGGCAAGCTGCGTCTCTGCACGCTGTGCGACACGCCCTTCATGGTCACCCACGAGGCGCAGAGGTTCTGCCCCGCCGACTACGTGTTCGACCCCAAGCGTGGTCACGTCCGGCCGCAGCGCTCGCGCTGTCTGGCCACCTACCAGAAGAGGCTCCAACGCCGAAAGAAGGGAGAGTAGATGCAGGGAGTCGTCAGGAAGCGCGGGAACCCGGGCTCGTGGGAGTACATCATCGAGCTGGGGCGGCAGCCCGCGCAGCGGTGCGCCGAGTGCAACAAGCGCCACTGGGTCGACCGCACTCGGCTCGAGAAGTGCCCGAGCTGTGGCGGGTCGCTCACCGACGTTGAGGAACGTCGCCAGAAGTCGCAGGGCGGGTTCAGGACGAAGAAGGAAGCGCAGCAGGCGCTCGACAAGGCGAAGGTGGCCCTTGCCGAGAACCGTTTCGTCGTTCCCACGAACATCACCCTCCGAAGCTTCCTCGAGGACGAGTGGCTGCCGACCATCAAGAAGACGGTGCGGCCGACCACGTACTCGAGCTATGAGGGGCACGTCAGGAACCACTTGGTCCCTCGACTCGGGTCCATTCAGCTCAGGCGGCTGAACGCGGCGACGATCAACGCTCACTACGCCTTTCTTGCAGATCAGGGCAACCTGAAGGGTGAGGGCCTTTCGCCCGCGTCAATCCGGAGGGTGCATGCCACTCTCCACCGAGCCCTTCGTGATGCCGTGCGCTGGCAGCGGCTGTACTACAACCCCGCAGATGCGGCGGACCCGCCCAGAGCCAGCGCCGAGCGAAGCGAGCTGGACGTCTGGTCCTGCGACGAGTTGAAGGCCTTCCTCGCGAACGTGCGCGACGACAGGCTGTACCCACTGTGGCTGCTGTACTCGACGACCGGGCTGCGGCGTGGAGAGGCCCTCGGGCTGCAGTGGGGCGACCTTGATCTCGAAGCACGAAGGCTGGTCGTTCGCAGGTCGTTGGTGCCCGTCGACGGCGTTCCTCAACTCAGCGAGCCGAAGACCAAGCATGGCAGGAGGACGCTCCCGCTCGATTCGGCCACGGTCAGCGTGCTCCGAGAGCATCGGCTGGAGCAGCGAGAGCAGCAGATGCGGAACCGTAAGGTGTGGGAGGACGGTGACTGGGTCTTCACAGACGAGCGTGGACGTCCCCTCGATGGCAACCTCGTCACAAAGAAGTTCACTGTGCTGTCAGCTCGAGCTGGGGTCCGACACATCCCGCTCCACTCGGTGCGGCACACCTACGCCAGCATCGCGCTGGGAAACGGCATGAATGTTCGTGACCTCTCCGCTCGCCTCGGCCACTCCACGACCGCCTTCACTCTCGACTTCTACGTTCACGCGATCCCGGCAGTCGAAGAAGAGGCCGCCGCGGCCGTGGCAGCTCTAATCGTCCCCTGATCAAGAGGGCCACGTTGGCAAGATGTTGGCAGAGAGCAGTCGGTGCGGAAGCGCCGGGCGACCAAGAAGCCCATATGCGGGGCTTTTTGGTGGGCCGCACAGGATTCGAACCTGTGACCTTGGGATTAAAAGTCCCCTGCTCTACCAGCTGAGCTAGCGGCCCAGGGGGCCGATTGTACCATCGGCCCCGCGGCCGGCCGGGCGTCGAAGGACGCGCTCGACGGCCGGCCGCGCGGCGACGCCCGGCGAGCCGGGCGTCGCCGCGCCGGACCACGTGTCGTCCGTCGCGCGACGTGGTAGAAAGCAGGCTGACCACACGGTAAGCGACGCCGCGATCGCGACCGCGCGCGGCACGTGTGCCCGGGCGACGGGCGCACGGCCGTCGGCGCCCGCCGGGGCCACGGCCCGAGAGAAGGGAGTCAGGGATGATCCGACGAAGGCCTCTCCTTCGTGCCGCCGTGGTCGGCGGCACGGCCTACCACATGGGCAAGAAGGCGCAGCAGTCCCGCTACGCGGAGGAGGAGCAGAACGCGCAGATCGCCGAGCTCCAGCAGCAGCAGGCGCAGCAGCAGTCCGTCCCGCCGGCGCCGGCCGCCGCCGCGCCGGCCGCCGCCGCACCGGCGTCCGCGGGCGGGATCGCCGAGCAGCTCACGCAGCTCAAGGGCCTCCTGGACGCCGGCGTCCTCACGCAGGCCGAGTTCGAGGCCGCCAAGCAGAAGGTGCTCGCCGGCGGCTGAGCCCGCCCTCGAGCGGAGAAGGAGACACGACATGGCAATGGGACCCGTGCAGGTCCTCGTGGTCGGTTTCGGCGAGGACGCCGAGTTCAAGGGCGAGGCACTCGCTGAGCTCAAGCGCCTGCGTGACGCCGACATCGTGCGAGTGGTCGACCTGCTCTTCGTGCACAAGGACGCCGACGGCTCGGTCCAGAAGCTCGAGATCGCCGACGAGGACGAGCTCACCAAGCTCGGCGCCGTCGCCGGTGCCCTGATCGGGCTCGGCGCCGGCGGCGAGGAGGGCGCCGAGGCCGGCGCGCTCGTCGGCGCCGCGGCCATGGCCGACGGCGAGCTCTACGACGAGGCGGAGGTCTGGTACATCGCCGACGCCATCCCGGAGGGGATGACCGCGGCCATCGCGGTGCTGGAGCACGCCTGGGCCATCCCCCTGCGCGACGCCATCCGGCGCGCCGGCGGCGTCGCGCTCGCCGACGAATGGGTGCATCCGCAGGACCTCGTCGCGGCGGGCATCGAGGCCGCGCTCGAGTAGCCGCGGCGGCGACAGCTGTCGTACGACGCGACGGGGGCGGCGGCCGGCTCGGTGCCGGCCGCCGCCCCCGTCGCCCACTGCGCGACGGGGCGGCCCCAGGGCCGCCCCTCCGCGTCCGTCAGCGCCGTGCGCCGCTCGCGGCCCTCGCGGGTCGCGAGCCGGCGCCGGGAGGCGTCAGTCCTTCGCGTGCTTGTCGGCCCCGAAGGCCTCCTTGAGCTTGGCCTCGTCCTCGTGCGAGAGGTTGGTGCGCACGACCTTGGCCTCGGTACCCTCGACGGCCTCGAGGAACTTGTCCTCGGTCATCTTCTCGATGAGGAGGAACCAGCCCGCCTTGCCCGGCGGTACTGCGTCGCCCATCTGCTCGAGCACCTGGCGGTCGATGCCGGTCTTGCCCATCTTGCCGAAGAGGGCACCCATGCCGGCGCCGATCGCCATGCCGAGGAAGGGGACGAAGAAGAGCAGGCCGAAGAGCATGCCCCAGAAGGCGCCACCCATCGCGCCCGCGCCGACCAGGCCCTTGCCGTGCTTGACGTGGGGCTTGCCGTCGGCGTCGCGGATCACCATGGCGGCGTCGCTGAGCTGCACGATCATGTCCTTCTGCAGCTGGCCGAGCGTGACGCCGAACTGGTCGGCGGCGGCTTCGTTCTCGAAGCCCAGGACCATCAGTTCACTCACGTGCTCTCTCCTCTCCTGTCGTGGTCTTGCCCGTCTTCTGCGGAAGCGGTCTCAGCGCTCCCGGCGCGTGGTCGGCCCGCGGATCGCCACGCCGTTCACGACCATCGCCGGGGAGGGCCCACCACGGAGAGGCGCCGACGGCGAGGATCGAGACCGGCGTGCCGATCAGGGCATGCTTACCAAGCGGTCAGGGGTATACTCCGCGCGACCGAGCGGGCAGTCAAGTGCCCGATGCCCGAAGGCCCGGCGCCGGCGCCACATCCGGGTGGGTCCGCGTCGGGGCACGTGCCGGCCTGGAGTGAGATGTCCCGGACGAAGAGAGCGCGAGCCGAGGGCCAGCCCGAGGCGACCGAAGGCGCGAACGCACGACGCATCCTTCGCGTCGCGGGGAGGCTCTTCGCGCGCCGCGGCTACCGCAACGTGACCGTGCGCGACATCGCCGCGGCGGCGCACGTCACGCACCCGCTCATCTACCACTACTTCGGGTCGAAGCGCGGCCTCTTCGCGGCGGTGCTCGGGAGGAACCAGGGGACGATGCGGGCGGTGGCAGAGCGCTGCGAGGGTGCCGAGGAGACGATCGGCGACCTCGCGCGGGCGAGTCTCACCCAGAGCAAGAACTACCAGCTGATCCTCGCGCGCGCCTTCGCCGAAGGTATGCCGACGTCTGACTGGCCGGGCGGCTTCCCGGGCGTCGCGACCGCTCTCGAACGCCTCATCGCCGAACTCCCCGCCGAGCACGACGCCGCGGCCGAGGTCGACATCCGGGAGGCGGTCGCCGTCGCGGTCGCGCTGCTGCACGGCTGGATCCTCGAGGAGGATCACCTGCTGGAGATGGTCGGACTGCCGGCCGACCGTCGCGACGCGGCGCGCGAGCGCATCGTCGACACGATAGTGAGCTTCGTGCGCCTGACGCTCTCCTGCGACTGACGCGCGCCGGAGGACCGCCGCCGTCTCGCCCTCGAGGCCGGCGGGCCGCGCTCAGGCGAGTCCGGCGAAGGCGCGCGGCGCGCCCTGTCTGGTCACGCTCGCCGGCGCCGGCACCCCGTGTCGTCAGGCCCGCCGACGCCGCGCGGCGAGCCACTCGTCCTTCAGTAGCGCGTAGAGGACCTGATCGTCACGCGGCGGGAGCGCGGCCGAGGATCCGGGTATCGCAGGCGACGCGGCCGCGACGCGGCCGGCGCGCTCCTTGCCGGGCTCGGCCGGCAGGGCGCCGCGCAGCGAGCCTTCACGGCGGAAGCCGAGAGACTCCGCGAGGCGCTGTGAGGCCGCGTTGCCCGGGTAGGTCTGGAGCTCGAGGCGGTCGAGGCCGAGCTCGTCGAAGGCCCAGCGGACGACGAGGCGCGCCGCCGCCGCCGCGACGCCGCGGCGGCGCGCCTCGCGCTTGACCCAGTACCCGAGCTCGGCCCGGCCGTGGTGCCAGGCAGGCTCGAGGGACACGCTGCCGAGCAGCTCGCCGGTCGCCCTGTCGGCGACCGCGAGGCGGAGCTGCACGCCGCTGACGAGGCCTCGCCGCGCGCGGGCGACGAAGTCCTCGGCGTCGGCCAGCGTGTACGGCGCCGGCAGGCGGAAGATCCAGTGCGCGACGTCGGGGTCGTCGCAGGCGGCGGCGACGGCCGCGGCGTCGCCGGGCTCGAACGCGCGGACGACGAGGCGGCCGTCGTCGAGACGAGGCCAAGGCACCGGCGCCGCGCGAGCGCGGGGGTCGCTGCGCAGCATGCCGAACAGCGCGTGGTCGTGGCGCTCGCG